>Ga0247723_1000013_pt1 | contig 113791 bp, 163 predicted proteins | sample MSEWelMarce5H_FC_FD_189079 | JGI IMG/M metagenome (GOLD analysis project Ga0247723, IMG submission 189079) | Subsurface sediment microbial communities from gas well in West Virginia, United States - MSEEL Well Study Marcellus 5H_FC | ecosystem: Environmental > Terrestrial > Deep subsurface >...
GTGGTAAAATAGTAGTATCCCTTTTGGACTGGATTTATTCAACCACGAGGGTTTATAATTTAATAGGGGAACCCCCCACTAACAATAAACGACCAAGAAATAAATAAGGAGGTCGCCAAATGGAAAGAAAAAGGTTCATCGCAATTGGTATGATTGCATTGCTACTTACAAGTGGTACTGGAGTAGCATTCGGAGCTATGATAGAGACCACAGAATTATCGAACAAAGAACAACCAGTAACACAAGTAACAAAGCCAACACCAGTAATTGATTCCCCAGTAACAACAGAAGTTATCTTCTCAGGGCCAGTGAAGGCCTTGGAGCTGGCAGTTGGGCCAGTCCTGGCTTCAGACCCACCCCTCATCGGCTCAGTCGATTGGATGGCCCAGGAAAAGGCAGCAAAGGATAAGCTCAAGTCCGATGCTGAAAAAAAGCAGGATGAGCTAGAGGCAGAGATTGCCAGACTGGAAAAGGTTGCCAGTGACACCAAGACACTAAACGAGACCTTGGTTTTAGTCAAGAAGCAAATTGGAAAAACCCCTTGGGTCTTTAGTGGATCTACTCCAGCTGCATGGGATTGCTCAGGACTTGTCAAGTGGACATACGCTCACCTTGGCGTTGACCTTGAGCACAGAGCTTCTGTTCAAAGAGTTTCTGGGGCTATCGTAACTGAGCCAAAGATCGGAGACCTTGTATCCTTTAATTACCAAAGCTACGGTAGTGCCTATCACATCGGTATCTACATAGGCCCTGACGAGATGATTCACGCAGGTGGTAAGCCAGGAGACAGGACTGAGATACGCTCTATTAAGGGCTGGGCTAAGGGCAACGGTAACAGCGAAATTACCTATACTCGCATTATAGAGACTAATAATTAAAGTTCGGCGGAAAATAAGAGATACATACAAGACTCCGTCTTGACATTCTCTGGTATTCCTGCTTGACATGGACCCCCCAAATGGGGTATAATTGTAGTAAATTGAGCTAAGGAAAAACATGGTCGTAAAGGATCCAAGACCCAAGTCTGTTAAGGTTGGGCCACAGACGTATGAGGTAGAATATCGTGATACCAATCTAGATGGTATGCTAAACGATGGTTCCCAGGGGTATACTCTTGACCAGGGTAATCTAATTGTCGTAGCAAACGATATAGCATTAAGCAAACAAAAGGTAGTTCTAATGCATGAGATTCTTCATGCTATGCGTATGATCTTTGAGAATGGTTTGCCAGAGAAAGAGTCGGAGTATGAGAAGTGGGAGCACTACTTTATCGGCATCTATGAGAATGCTTTGCTAATGTTCATGAGAGACAATCCAGAACTTCTGGACTGGCTAATAGCAGAATAAGGATAGCTATGGAAAGCACAAAGAGAAGCTTAATCAAAACACTCAGCTGGGAGATCTTTCACCTAGTCGGAGTAGCTGGAGTAATTTACCTATTCACAGGAGAATGGGAATATGCTACTCTGGGAGCATTACTATACATCGCTTGGGAAGCTGTCGGATACTTCATTCATGAACGTGTCTGGGCTAAGTTTGTAAAGATCAAGTAGCATGTTTGCTACAGCAAAGAGAGACACCCACATCAACCTCATGAGTGATGTAGACACTGAGTTTGCAATATCAGAGGGTAGCTGGATGTTCCATATCACATCGCCTAGTCAGATTAAATACCTACAGCTAGGAGAGATTGCTCTCTGGGATAAGTCTACTGGTGGGGTATGTTTTGGATATGCAGGAGACTGGGAAATAGATGGTTAGCAAGAAAAGATCCTTAGCTAAGTCCATTAGCTGGAGAGTCATAGCAATCATAACCACATTCTTAGTAGGTCTAATTATGACAGGTAGCCTAGCCTTCTCAGCATCTCTTGCTTTGGTATCAAATGGAATTAACTTTATTCTATACTACATCCATGAGAGACTCTGGCTTAGAGTCAAATGGGGTAGCACTAAATTTTCGGGGAATAAATCGAAGCCTTCGTAATACCTATAGAAAGAATAACACCCTATGGATAACATCCTGATAGGCTTGGCTTGCTTCATAGCAGCATACCTAATAAACCATTATAGACGATAACCCCATAGCCCCATAGTCCCCATACAGAGGTTTGGATACCCCCATTTTTATGATAAGTTATACACAGTTTTAGATAGTTATACACAGAGTTATCCACATATAGATCTTACTGATTGTATTGGTTTAGATAGTGAAGAGAGGTTTTGATATTAGTATTGTGTAATGGAACCTATAAAACCTTGGATCGTAATCTTTCTCAAACCATTATACACTCAAACCTTTATAATGTCAATAGCCAAACCACATAAATATCAAACCTTTATAGCCTAAAAACCCCTATAAAAATATGCAGATATCAGGGATAAATGGTTTGTTATTGTTATATATATAGGGGATATTTGTCAGAATGATTTGGTTATTCCCCGAAATTTTTAAGACTATCGTAATGTCTATTTATCTACGGTTTGATCTGTAGATGCCTTATCATTATCCAAACCATTAGTGATTGTAGGCGGGGTAAATCTAAATAACTTATCCAAACCACTGATAACAGTAAAGGCAGACCATAGTGTAGTACCTAGATCTTTACCATAGTCAGGTATAGGCATATTACTGAATGCTTGGAAATACCTTCTTGGACTCATATATCAAGTATAGCAGTGTATTCATTGATACCCCCAAACCTTATATCCAACTTTCTGGGATTTTTTCACTTGGGTTCTTAATGTCTATTTATATAAGGTTTGATACCTATCTAACTTTCTGGGATTTTTTGGACATGTTCGTAATGTCTATAAGATAGAAAGGTTTGTATATTCTGGGGAAAAATATGATCCATCGTAATCAAATTGTTATCGTAATACCCTTGACAAATGGACAAAGATGTGGTGCGCCAAGTTTCTGGCCGAAGCCAGATCCCTGGTTTTACTCTGGTGGGTTCGCTGCTACATCAAACACATCTGGCAAAGTTTCGAAGCCAATGTCTTTGATACTCATAGAGCCTAGGAATAGGTCAAAGGTTTCGTTTACAATGTCCTCTGCCTTCTCTGTTGGTGTAGCTATGATTCCACTAGCAACCATATATGCTAATGGCAATCCCAAGTCATTGTATTCCACAAAGTCTTGGAACTCTTCGTCTTCTCTGTAGTCCATCCAAAGTTCTCCAAGTATTTCACACTTGTTAGAAAAGGTTGTCGTCATTATTGTCCTTCCACATTTGCTCTTTTTCATACCTAGCCGAATCAGCAACTTCCATAATTCGTCTGTAAGTGGTAGCGTTGTTAGTTGCTATGTATGTTCCAACTTGGTCTAGGTCTAGCGTTAGGTCATTGACAAGGTCTGACATTTTTACAGCTACCCTTAGTTCTTTCGTTGGTTTCAAGTGCCTCATTGTATTATTCTCCTATGACATTGTATCAAAAATTAGTTGGGGTGTCAAGACTGAAAGTAGGAAAGAGTCCTGACACCCCGTTCGGATACCCTGGCTACCCCTAACCAGTTATCCATGATACGGAGCTAGGCTCGACGTATCAATCCTTATTTAGTTATCTACTAATGCATCTTCCTTGTACTTGGGTAGACATTCAAATACCATCTTTAAACGATCGTCCAGCTGGTCCCACTTTTCAAATAGAAATCCTTCTAGGCCATACCATACGTCTGGCTCGTCAAAGTATGGGTCATTAGCAATAAGACTATCGTACTCCTCCTGAGTTAACTCTATTGGAGCTGTAACTTCTTCGATGTTACTGTTTTCATATTCATAGACATGTATATACCATGGGCCAAAATGTCTGTACTCACCATCTGAGTCCAACTGCTCTAGCTGGTAGATGTTTAGGTCATAGACAATATGCGTCTTATCTTTGTTTTGGTTTCTAGTCGACGTAGTTAGTGACAAGTCCATACCCCTCGCATTTTTCACAATCGGCTCTGCCCATTTCTCCATCTTCATAACCTTCCTCGTTGTAACACTCACACTCTTCTTCGGTGCTTACGATAATCTGATACTCTGTGTCTTTCTCCATAGGGACCTCGGTAATGTAATAGCCAATCCTGTTTACATAGTGATAGCCTCCACTAACATAGGAACAGTAATCACCATCAGCATAGGTCCAAACAACATTGTCCTCTACTTTAGATACAACAAAGTCTAGCTCCTCACCATAGGTCTCAAACATAATCTCGTCTGGGTCTTTACGGAAGTGATTTTTGATAGGTCTAAACTGTTGCTCAAACTCTTTCCAAGTTAGCTCAACATACTTTACTTCTGGAAACTTTAGCATTGGGGTCCTCTCTTAGAAATGAAAGTCTACAGGTACAAGATACCAGTTTTTGTTGCCTTTGTCAATAGATTCATACAAATACTTTGGGGTAGTTGTATCATTGACCATGTCATAAAAGTATGCATTGAAATCCCATGTGCCATAGGCCATGTCAATAACCTTCTTGATAACATAAAGAGACTGAAATGCAGGGAAGTCAAACTCTTTAGGGTTATAGTCTTTGATTATCTTATCTATTACACTGCTGTCTACGTCTTTGGCATAGTTATCAAACTCAGCTTTACGGTCTTCCAATGCTCTTAGGATACCAGTTAGAAAAGGTTCTGGACTTTCATCATAGGAGATAATTAGATTAGTTTTACCTTCAGTGTAGGCAGCAGTAGCGCTTTCATCATCCTTAGTATTCCAACGTCCGCCACCTACGACAAACCAGTCATACCAAGTAAGGGTTGGTAATTCAAAGTCGCCTAGCATTTCCTGCAGAGTATCTTCTACTCTACGATAGGCCTCATCTTTATTATCAGCTTCTGTAGCTATCCATTGTAATACATGCATGGGGTCTGCTTTCTATCGGGGTTATCTTCTAAATACATTATAGCCCTGCATGCCAATTTTGTCAACTACATATCGTTGGCAATTCATCCATGCAGATTCTCCAAAGAAATACTTTGGTCGCTCTCCTTCAACTACAGCCTTATAGAAGTCATAGTAGCGATCCGATTCCATAACCTGGGCGGTATTGTAATGAAAGATCCTGGTCCAAGTAGTATCCTTTACACTAGGCTTCTTGTCTACATAAATCTGGCTCATACTCTCTTCCCTCTTAATAGGTCTACGCCCAATCCTTTATTGACTACCTTGCCACAATGAATGCAGGCTCCATAACTAAAGTAGTGCATGTGTTTACTCATCGTAGTCTCCAATCCAAGTCTCACCAGTGTAGTTGTACGTACTGGCATCAGTTGCGTATTCCCACATACTTTCATCTTCCATGAGGTCTAGGGCTTCCGCTTCTGATTCTGCTTCAACTGTAATCTCTTCCCAGTTGGTGTATTCTCTTTGAACTTTGTATAAAGGCAATTTATCTCCTATGGGGTTGGGGCTTTGATACTCAATTGTCCCACAATCTGGGGAAAAAGTCAAGAGCTTCTTAATTACATTTTTATGTTTAATAAGATTATCTATAAAAGAATCGGCGCACCCCTTTCGGGGGATCTGGTTAGGTGTCCAGGTCCTTTCCACATAGACACCAGGCATCTCCTTCAAGAAGTGGGACGCATTCGTGTTCCATTATTTCCCATCTACTATCTCATAGTAAGACCAAGAACGCAATCTATCTCCACGCATTAGGTCTAGTAAATCCTCATACACATTATCTTCTAGTTCGTCAATAATAGTATCGGTCTTTAGGTGCTTATACGCTAATTCTTGAAAATGGTTTTCTAGGTCATACTCTAGGACAATACTTATCTTTGCCATTGCCATTACTTTTCTCCTAGGGTATTGAAGTTGTTGCTATCATAGGGGTCAATCATTGCTTCCCAGCTACCGTCAGGCAAATCAGCGTGTTGTTCCATAGCCTTTTCAATAGCTTCATCTTCACTTGTAGCTTCTACCCAGTAGGCTGCAGAATACTCTACCTGCCAAGTCTTTAGGTCTGTGCTTGTTAGTTTCATCATAGCTGTTCCAGTTCCTCTCCAGTAAGTAGGTCAATTCTAGCATTACCCTCAGACATTATGTTAGCCATAGCCCTTCTAAAGAACTCTTTGTCATCAATACTAAGGTTATCTTTGATAAACTCAACATCCTTTGCGATGTTTCCTGTGGCATACTTGGTATCTAGATTATCAAACAAGCTGTTCCACCTCAAACGCTGCTAGGTAATCCGAATCACTAGGCAAGGAATCCAAGTCATACTCAACAACCTTGTTGTCATAGACAGTAATAAACTTATTAGTAGAGAAGTCTACCTCATAGACACCCTCACAAAATAGTTCATCCTTAGCAAACTCTGTATTATCTACACTCTTGATAGTGGCAGTAGCATTGGCAACTACCTTTAGGATGTCAATACCAGTATCTCTGTGTAGGCCAGGGTATGCGTTTAGGAATTCCTTATTCTCCCAATCAGTAGACTCATACTGCTTATACAGCGTATCTACTTCCTCATCACCAACAAACTGGACAAGGTCTAGCTTAGCTTGTAGTAAGGCTTGGTTGCCTTCATCTCTTAGAAACTCTAGAGCTTGAATACCTGAATAGCTTGGGTATCCGTCCCATTGTCCGTATTGAGCAATCTTGGTTTGTCCTGCTTTGTTCTTTACTACTGTTAGGTTTCTGGTTCCCATTGGGGGTTCCTTTCTTTCGGGTAGTATCATTTTACTACTACCCACTGACATTATCAAGGGGTTTCGGGGAGTAATCTTAATTCTTCTTAAACTGTTGACACTGATCCATTATTGTGGTGCGCCTGCTGGAAAGCCAGTTTTACGTCATAGCTAGGACGGTAGCACATTCCAGAAAGGAAGTAAGGGAATGCGCTACAGGTCTTCATCCTCATCTTCATCTTCATCAGTATCTTCAAACTGACTAATGATGTGAACCCAGCCGTCATCACCAAACCTGGTGTCGGTTGAAACAGCTGAAATAAATCTTAGGCCACAAGACTTCTGATACCAGTCCATGACTTGCTTTCTCATTTCATCACCAGTCATCTGCTCACTTGTGATTAGGCTATCTGGGTCATTCTCATCACCATAGCCATAACTTCTTTGAAGCGCTACTTGCTCCTCGTCCATGAGTACATAGATTTTATGACATGTATCCCAAGCAATGCCCTTTGCCTCATTGGTATACTCATCAATCCTGTAATCCATTTCCAATACGTCTAACATTAGCCCTCCCATTCAGATAGGTCTTTACCTGCAAAAATAGCTTCGACATAGTCATACCTAGAGTTGTCATCTAGCTCACCTAGGGTTTCCCATTGCTGCAGGGTAAGTGAATCAGTATCGAACACAAGTACGTCCGCTTCTGCTCCATAGTTTCCATCATAAGAAACGTATCCAATGTTATTTAGTAAATGCGACATGTTTTCCTTTCGTTGTCTATTTGGATTTTACCATGAACCACCGACATTATAGAAATTCGAATGGGTCCCTATCCTGAAAGATTTCTTCGAAGTCTTCTAGGGTGTAGTCTTCTGGGTTGGCATAGTACTCAGCTAATGCCTCACGAATTTCTTCTGCTTGCTCGTCCATTTGAATTCCTTTCTTTATACCTAGATTTTACCAGTAGCCACCGACATTTTCAAGGGATTCTTAAACTGTATCGTAAACTTGTTATAGTTTCGTTATCCAGGTGCGCCACGTTTTTGATCCTGTGTCAAGTATAGGTGATGGGCAGTTTTTAGTCATGCCCAGGACTTTTGCTTATGCTGTTGCCAGTTGAACTGCCTTGAAGATTCTATTCTTCTCAGCGTTTATCATTGGGTCAAACCCAGAAGCGGAAGCAAGAATGGATTCGTTGTTGCCACCCCTTGCCGAACGATACCAGTCTAGTCTTTCAGTTAGAGCGTTAGCAACACCCCAAGCTGTTCCAGCAATAGTGTCGTTATACTGTCCAACATAAATGCCGTTGATGATGTCTAGTTTAGTTTCCCACTTCTTGACAGCACCCTTAGAATCTTTCTCAGGCTTTGGATACAATGCCAAAACAATTTCATCAAACTTAGCCTTGCTAACTTCATTCTGAATCATCTCGTTTGCCATCTTGTCGAACTCATCTAAGTAAGCATTAGCCAAGCCAAGAGCCTCACGAGCTGCTTGAACTTTGCCGTTAGCAGTTTGGGTGTGGCGAATCTTGAACGACTGCTTTACCGAACCACCACGACCACGATTACCAAGTGCCAAGTTTAGAGTGTTGGCACATACAACTCGGACAGGTGTAATGCTTGCCTGAATTGCGATAGAGCCGTCATGGCTAGTGTTTACTAGAAGATAACTGTTTACCTTATCTGATACGCCGTTAGGGTCAAGAACTGTTTCACGCTCAAGAGCTAGAGAACCGAATACAACTCGACCACCCTTGATGGAACCAGCGGTTTCCCAGCGTCCACCAGCGTCTAGAATGTTATCAGCAAAATCAAACAAGTCCTCATTCTGAAGCGGAACATAACGCTCACCAACAACACCAAGAATGTCCTTGTTGCCCTTAGTGAATGGGTTATCACGAACTACGAAAGAGTAGCCCTTGTCTGAATCCATGCCAGTAGGAATCTCTACATCTTCCAAGCGAACATTCCAGTTATTTAGTTTAGCTTTCTTCAACATCTCGGCTGTTGAAACTTCCTCAGTGAATACAGTTCCTAGACCATGCCAAGCTGGCTCTCTGAGTGAAGCAAATGCGGTTTCTCCGTTTACGGATTCTAGCAAATGTGCCATGTTATCTACTTTCTTTAGGGTTGGATTACTAATAGTCTAATTATAGGGCTACCCTCCGACATTGTCAACGATTCGGGGCAAAATAATTAGTCATCATAAATAACAGTTTGGTAACGAAAATGCGGTGCGCCCACTTTTTCCCCTCACAGTATTTGTGGATCAAAGATCCTTCAGCTTTTGGAGGGGAGTGGAAGCAGTTTTACAACTTGCTTAGGTTGCTTCGGGCGTTATACCTGCTAGGCAGGGGTCTTTCCCTAAGTTAGATAAGGTCAATAACAGCAGAGTAAGAACTTGCTGAAATCTCCTCTTGAGTTGTCATCTTTAGGATACGAAGATTACGCTCTAGGATTTCTTTGCGTGTAGCATACTCACGACCAAAATAACTTTTCTCATTTGGTCTTGCTGGCTCTACTGGCTTTGCTGGTAGTCCAAGTGCCTCAACATCAAAATCAACAGAAATGTTTCCGTTGTATCCTCTTGATACACGAACTAGAGAGCCGTGTTCTGTTCCAACATTACTTGGGTCTGACATAGCCTTGATAGCGTGAGCAACAATGTCTAGGTCATACTGCTTGATTTCTGTTTCATACTGCTTACGCTTATCAGCATACTCAGCAATAGCGGTATCTATCTTAGCGATAGACTGCTCTACATCTGCGATTAGTTTTGCGGTTGGGATTTTTACTGACAGGCTTCTTGCCATAGTTTGTTTTCCTTTTCTTGTTAGGGTATTACTATTATAGGGGTGGGGTATGACATTTGTGAAAGTGGCAGGGTATTTCTAATAGACTCTGATTCACCCTTTTATGTAGTCTAACGCCACTAACACTAACTAGATTACTTTACAGTAGTCCAGCGTGGCTGTCCGTTTACATCAAGACGGACTCGGAAAGAGCCGTTCTTGTTTTCTACTACTTCCTGAATTGTGCCTGATACACCACTCTTTAGAGTAGTGAACTGTGAGCCAACAGTTAGGGTTGCGTTTGACATTTGCTTCCTATCACCTAGCAGAGCTAGGATTTGTCTATTTGATTACCAACTTTTGTTGATACCACCATTGTAGCCTATACCACCGACATTATCAACCATCTTTTTATAACGATTCGGGGGGGGAAATCGTTATCTTCATAAGCTTTACTTTCCCTGGCAAATCTGGTGCGCCGCTTTTGTGGCCAGTTTGACGTCGTGGCCAGGACGTGTAGATCCCTAAGAAAGGATATAACAAGGGACCTACAGTTTACATGCCCCTATAGCATGAGATTATGTTTTACTTGCACTGAACAGGATGTCATTACGAGCAAAGACACATTGCGAACAGGTAACACAAGCGGAACCCTTTTCGCTAATGAGCGGAATCTTTTTATTATTTTCAGGACATGGGATGGCGGACTTGACAGTGATAGACAACATGCGCTCTTTACCCATTGCAAAGTTGTTAGCAAGATAAGCAAGCTTCACACCGTTAGTCTTTTTTAATTCACTGGCCAGTTGCCAGTTGTCGTCATCGGTAGAGAAGTAAAGCGCTAAGTTATCAATACCAGTAAGAATTGGAACTGCAAAGTCTGACCTCGTGTATACCCAGAACTGAATTTGAGGGAATGCAAGGATTACATTCTTCCAAGCCATTGTGTAAGTATCACTAAAAAAGTCACCGTCCCAATGGATACGAAATAGTTTTTTAGCATTCTTTTTATCACAGTCCTTTTCAAACTCATCTATCATTTGGTAGATAAGCGCTTCCATTTGTTGTTGATTGGCGTCTTTTAGTTGCTCCCAGTTTGTCAACAGTACAGCTTTTACTCCCTTGAATACTTTTTCGAGCTTGCCTGCATAACAGATTTTCTCGCATACACTTGTTGCTCCAGGACAGGAATAACTTTTCCCAGAAGGAAGGCCAAAAGTATTCGCAATAGTTGGCGTTTTACCATTTGGAGATACTGCATTAGTAACCTTTCGGTCTTTGGAACGAATTAGCATAGGGGCCTGCTTTCTTTGTATGGTAAAACTATACCATTACCCTAGGACATTTTCAAGGGCATTCTTAAACGTTTCTTAATTTGACTTATGGATCAAGATCTGGTGCGCCCACCTTTCGGTGGACTTGTCAAGTCTATTCCATACACCAAGCGTCAAGCCTAAGAGACTCAATAGCTTGTGAGGCAGACACGCTTGTTGCACCTGTCCTAAACTCTACGCCTTCTGGCAGGGTAATTAGTCTGTCATAGTCTTCTTCCCAATAAGCGTCAATAGCTGCAACTGCAACTGGAATCATTACCTTGGGGATAGGTGGATAACAGTTGCTACTAAAGTGAATGCTAATTTGGTCTGATAGGGTTAGGTCTGTATCTGTAAGTCCAACTGCAGTTGCGAATCCCATTAGTATCCTGCTTTCTCTAGTAGTTCCATAATTGCTACTACCTCTTCGCCAGTTAGGGCTAGGATAGCTTCTTCATTTATTGTTGGCTCCCAATCTATCATTTACTTACCTTTCTTGTTGATGGATGGCCTGCCTGAACAGCATAACATCTGCCACAGACATTTTTGAGGTCATAGGAATAGACTGTGTTAGAGTGAACAAACCTATTACAGTCTTCACATACATAGTGAATCAAGCCTTGTAGAATCATTCGCTCTCCTTTATTGCCTTAGTCTTGTTAGACTGACGGCTACCTTTGTATTTCTTTGGGGTCTGAACCAAGTGAGGAGCTTTTAGCATAGACTGAAACAACGCCTGGCTCTCTGCCTTGCGTCTTGCCTCATTAGTTCTGTTCAACATAAAATAATCTTAGCATAAACCACTGACATTTCTGGACAGAATTTGGGGCGATCATAAAACTCTTCGTAAACATTTGACATCTGTCCCAGGATGTGGCGCACCCTCTCGGGCGTGTCGTTTTAGAAGGGTGGCTGATTCTTTTCTAGCTCTTCGCCAAGTCTGTTATTTTCTTGTAGCAAAAACAAAACAGCAGCTAAAGAAGTTCCAACAAAAATAGCAATACCAACGATTACAAAAATCAAAAACAATTCCATTTAGTTCTCCTCTGGTGTTGTAAATAATTCGCCAACATCTTCAGTTAGCATTAGGTCAATTTGGAAAATCAGTTGTTCTAATTCACTTATTGTCAAAATAACCCTCCCACTCTTCTTCTCTTTCTTCACACTCTGACAACGCAATTCTGTATGCGATAGGGTCGCAGTTCTTTAGCATTTGCGAGGGGTAAAGAGTCACCCCAGCAATTTGGTAAGTTGGATAAACATCATCTAGCCAATCATCAAATTCTTCTTCTGTCATCATTTGCTATTCCTTTCAATCACACGCTTAGTTCCGAAATACATACCAACCTCATAGGCTACTATAACCAAGATTAGGTCAATTAGCAAGTTGAATCCGTTATAAAACATCATTAGATTACCTTCCAAGAAATAATTTCACCCTTGTCAAAAAGATTAGCATAAAACTCTAGGACACTTTTGCGGTGCTCTGGGTCATAGCTAGGGTAAATTGCTGAACCATCTTTGAACATTACCTCTACTGTCATTAGTTGCTCTCCTTTGTTAGTTCTGTTTCCAATAATACTATCCCAGCGATAGCGTTATCAAACTCTTCCCAAGTTTCGAATGTTAGTGTTATCATTTGATTTCCTTTCGTTAGTTCCAACCTAGCATAACCCTCTGACATTTATAGGAAGTCGTTAGGGTCAAGGTTGAGGTAGTCGATGGCAGACTCTAGGGGCATCATCCCATCATACTCATTACAGTTGTGGCAAACAATAGTATCAGGTGAGAATACGCTCTCACAGTAAACACACATCTTGTCCATTTGTTGTTTCCTTTCTTTTGGCTTACTAAAACCCTATCACAAACCACCGACATTTGGGGAGGCTGATCGGGGCGTTTCATAACATTATCATAACGGAGTTATCCACAGGTTATCCACAGTGGCGCACGGCGTCGGGCGTGTCGCAATTACTGTAAATACCTACAAAAAACAGGGTAAAAGTTTGTATAGAAATACCTTGTAAAAGTGGCATAAATGTCGGTAGTTGATGGTAGGCTAAAGGTATAAAGAAAGATTAGATAAATAGAAAGGAAGTGTAAAATGGAAAAAGTCCAGATTACCTTTACAAATGGAAAAGTTGAGATTTACCCAGGAGATAACTGGGGATTCTACCTAGCTAAGGAAGGTATCTCAATGCTAGATGTTGTAAGCGTCTACCGTGTATAAATGTCGGTAGGTTATGCTAAGTTTAGATTATTAGAAAAGGAAGATAAATTATGACTAAAACAACAATGTATCGCAAGACCCGTTGCTCAAATTGCGAGTATGAACAGGAAACTTTTGTTAGCTACTACCTTGATGCTAAAGCGTGGAAAGCTAATCACGACCTAGTCAAGTGTGGCGAGATTAGAAAGTCTAAAAACAGTTTTGATGAATTGTTCGCAGGAACACTAGAATCACTAAACAAACTAAGCATTATCAAGTAGAAAGGAATAGATTATGAATCCAGAAATCTATAAAGCGGTATCCGCTTATCACATAGCTAATCAAGGCGACGACCGCCAAGAGATAGAAGATGCGGAACAAGAATACGAACTAATGAAACTTGTTCACGGCGTTGAGGCAGTCCAAGAGGTTATGAATTACTACAATGAAAATGTTATTAGAAAGGCAAGATAGAAATGTATAAACTAAAAATGGAAATCAACACTATTGGAGAATTGCTATTGGGCAAGGAGTATCACTCAACTGCTAGAACAGGTTGGGGAACTATTCTAGAGGCTAAGCCTAGAGGTGATGTTCACTTTCCAAGTGGATTCGTGTATGCGGTTAGAGTATCTGGCAATAGCTATGACCCTAGCTCAAAAGAATTTTGGGCAACTGTCGGCGTAGTCGCATAGAAAAAGGTGGCACTAGTGTTCAGTAAAAAGCTGGCACTAGTGTTTATTTTTTTTAGCGAGTGTGTGCTCACTAAAATAAAGTTGTTTTTTTATTTCTTTTATGTATCATACATAATTGTAAAATATTCAGATTTTGGCTATTTTAAAAATTTTTTCAGATTTACATATATCTAGCGGAATAGTCAGCACCTGCAGCTGCATTAATAATAGACATATATTCTGCATGATCTTCAGACAAGATCTCATCGCTAACTGCTAGCTGGCACACCATAATGTCAAAGTAGTCATCCTCAGAGAAGTCTTTTGGAGGTCTCCAATGGACTTGGTGTGATCCTGAAAACACCATAGCTTCATTTTTTGAAAGGGTAGCAGACCCATCGTATGCATGTAAATCCCAATCCAGAGTAGTGTCCATTTGAATAGAGATAGTTACTGATGGATGTCTAACGCCTATGTCATAATGTGGTTTTAAAGTTGGCTTATGTCCAGTTTTGCTAGTGTATCTGGCAAAGTGGATATCTGGTAAAGATAGTGGAATTCCTAAGCTATTTTCTAAAGTATTTTTTATAGATTTTTTAAAGTCTTCACTAAAACCTTTAATATAAGCCAGGTATCCAAGATCTGGAACATTCAAGTATTCTGGATATTCTCTATTATCTGAGGGTAGATCAGGTTTGATCTCTTCTGGAAAGCCCTTATTAACACAATCATAGACATAGGAATACTCTTCTTCAGAAAGAACGTTCTTGATAACAAAAGGCTTTAGCTCTAATAAGTTAATCAATTACGCAAGTCTCCTCTATCATCTAAAGACTGTTCTAGAAGGTCCTTATACTTTACGATAAAGTCTCCAGCTCTCTTGTCCATATACTGGAAGTGGTTTTCTTCTGTAATCTCATCCTGATCTGGTAAATCGATTGCTGTCTGAATCAGTAAAATATCGTAGTAATCATCTTTTTCAAATTTTTGGTATGGCCTAAAGTGTGTTTGATGAGATCCAGAGAAGAATATTGCATCATTCTTTTCTAGCTGGTATCTGTCATGTTCAATATAAATATCCCAATCTAGAGTAGAATCTAGCTCAACTGTCATAGTAATGGCTTGAGTTTTTACAGCCCTATCTGCATGTGGTAATAATCTAGGGGCATATCCTGAATCGTGTGTATATCTAGCAAAAAGCAATCCAGGAGTAGCTATCTCAAATCCAACAGCTTCTGAGATCTTTTCTTTTAAAAAGGCATATACACTATCTGGAACACACTCAAAAAGGATAATAAATCCATTAGATCCAGCCTTTACAAAAGGTTCAGCATAGGCCTCTTTTCCTTCTGCTAGATTCTTAGAAATTTGAGAATTTACAGCATCATATACTACATCGTAAATTTCTTGGGGTAGAAAGTCTTTGGTTACAAAGGGTTTAAAATCAATAACATCACTCATAATTATAGTGTATCATATAACCATGTGTAACGGTAATTGTACATGTGGAAAACAAACTCCACAGCCTGAATAAAGACTTTAAGTCCTTATAACTCCATTGTCTACTAGTGTGTCATATAACATACTATTGACATGATTTAGTTCTTCCTGCATACCCTGAATACTATCTTCAATGCCAGCAGAATGAATACCCATTTGAATAGCTCTTAGTCTATTCATCTCGTTGACAGCATTTGTCATTAATGCCACTACTTCATCTTTATACATTACCATTTACCAATCGGACATTCCGCCTGTTTAAGCGTACTTTTTAATTTCATAAAACAGCCACATTTGCGACATTTAACCATGCGCTTATCAAACCACTCACATGTATTGCATATGGCTAGGCGGGATTCGATAAGTTCCTTATCAGACCTAGGCTGGTTTGGATCAAAAAGATCAAAGAAAGTGACGTCTCCCATAGGAAAATTATACCATATTTCGGTTATTAGAAATATTGCACATATATCACATATTGTGGGTTTGGGTGCATTGGTATCTCTATATTCCGCCGAATTTAAAATCGAGCTTTATTCGACCGAAACTATTTTTCGTCGAACTAGCTCTTCAACTATCATTTCGTTTATATAGTCCAGGCTGGGTCTGTTCCATTTTAGCGACTCTTCATAAACTTCGGGCGGAGTCTTTATATTGGTTATGAGCTTTTTATTTGTTTCTTCGACTGAATTGGACATAATCTCAACAAGCTCATCTTTTGTCATTTTTCAATTATATCACTAAATAGGCTGCTGTGGTATACTAATTATATGAAATTTGAAGAAGATATGGGAATCGAAGAGATAAAAGTTATTAAAAACTTTCTGTCTCCAGAAGAAACTAAATTTTTTATTGATTATATAGATAATATTGACGACATGCTTAAAGAGTGGAATGGCGCTAAGTTTGAGCGCAAAGTCCTTATGTTTGGAAAAGATGGATATCGTAAAGAAAAGTCAGATCTGACGTTAGAAAAAATCAAGGATATTGAGCCAATGCTTAGATCCGACCTCTTCCCAAGAATTGAAGCAAGTGTAAAAGAAGTTTATAAAAATAAAAAAGACTTAATGGTCTGTGCGTTTTATCTTGCAAAACAAGTCGCTGGTGGCAAAATAGAAGAGCATGTAGATAACGACGGCGGTGCAAACATGCAATTAAAATATGGTGGAGTAATCTATCTTAATAAAATGAAGAGTGGTGGAGAACTAAAGTTTACCAAATTAGGTCATAAATATACTCCAGAGCCAGGTGACTTAGTTGTATTTCCATCAAGACCACCACAGTATTTACATACCGTAAATGAAATTTCTGAAGATCGCTACTCATTGCCAGTTTGGGTAACAGAATATCCGTTCTGGAAGCTATAAATGTAAAAAAATATATGTATAATTATTCTATTATGTCAGTAGAATCTTGGGTTGCTGTAGCAGTAGGAATTATAACAATCATAACATCAGTAGCGATGTTTATCCGTTGGCTCGTAAAACACTATCTCGATGAGCTAAGACCAAATAGTGGATCTAGTATGAAAGATCAAATAACCAGACTTGAATCAAAACAGGGCGAGCTTGAGAAAAAAATGGATTCTCAACACAATAAGCTTGAAACCAAGATAGACAAGATATTTGACACGTTAATTGATCACTTGTCTTCTAATAGCAAATAATCTATAATCTACTATATATAATATATAAGATATCTAGATATAAAGCTAATATATATAATATATATAAGAATTAAAGATATAAAGTAATATATTAATATATACATCCTACCAGATTTTTGTTCGTAAAGTAGGCAAATTTCTATAACTCTTATATAACGATTTTATAAACTTTGTATAACAACCCTTTACTTTCCTGACTTTTACAATTTAATTTATTTTCTTTGATATAATAATTAGGCTAGTACTTGAAGTGAGTCTCTCATACCCACCGCTTCAGGTACTAGCTTTTTGTTTATATTGGTATGTATAATATTAATATGTCTTGCTCTCCTGAAATTTTTGGTGCTAATCCTGCAAATGTTAAATGGCAGGTAGTTAGAGGCGATACCGCCTCACTTAGGGTAGATTTCTACGAAAACGACGAATCTACTTCATTCGATACTTCCGATTGGGAATTTACCGCTACCAGCTACGACTTCCGTGGCGATATTCTTGATGAGCTGCAAGTAGAGGCTGGAAATGGCTATGTGGTCATTACTGCACCATCTGAGATTACTGAATTCTGGGGAGCTGGCTATACTTCTACAGTGGCAGAGCTTGCTTTCGATCTACAGGTTGTTGTAGATGGTCTGGTATGGACACCGCTAATTGGAACAATAACCGTATTCGGTGACGTGTCGGGAAGTCTATAATGCCAGTTATAAAAATTTCTAACAATATTCCTGTAATACCTCCAGTAATCAAGGTTGCTGGAAAGATTTTTAAAACAACAAAGTAGGAGTCTTAGTGGCCATCAGTAAAAGCATGGACTTCCCATCTAATAAAAAGCCCAACTACGCTAAATTAGCAGAGCAAGTTCAAAAGCAGGAAGTCGAATCTTTTTATATCGCAGTGCCAGGTCCCCAAGGCCTCAAAGGCGACAGAGGGCCAATAGGCGAGCGTGGTGAAAAGGGTGATCGTGGAGAGCCAGGTCCAAAGGGTGCTCCTGGAAAAGATGGAAAGACCTATCTTCCAGTTTATGAACAAGACGCAGGCTGGGCTAAATACTTTAGCAAGAGTCCGCAGCAAATCAAACTTGGCGGCGATAGGGGAATAGACGGTTGGGTTCAGGTTTCTATAAACTCAGACAAGACAAAAGACCTAGAGGCTTATATGCCAAGAAATACTGCTAGTTTTTATAATAATGAATCCAAAAGGATAAACCTCAGGGGCTTAGCCATAGGGTCCCAGGTTAGTGTGACTTATAACTTTTCAATTGAGACATTGTCTAGTAATACTGAGCTATGGGTCAGGACATATTTCCCAAATTCAGAGACATCTGTAATAACTTTTGCTGGAACGCTAAAGTATCAGTTTGAGTACGACATGTCAATCACTCAAAAATTTTATATAGAGAATGACCTTATTCGACTTGGTGGTGCCGTGCCACAAATTAGAACAGACCTTGATGCCTTAGTTGAGATGCAATCAATTGGCATTTCCGTCTCTTAGTCATGCTATAATATGGATATGGCATTTCCAGGAAATTACAATATTCGATACTATCAGGGTGACCTGTATGAGTTTAACATCTACCCCAAAACAACCAATGGCTCAGCCTTTGATCTGACTGGCTATTCCACTAAGTTTTTTATTGCAACTGCACGTGGGTCAGGCGCTACTCAATTTGAGTGCCTTGCTGAAATTGTAGATAATGCAATTGTTTGCAAAATTCCTGGTGGTGTAGGAAAAACTCTTACCGCAGGCACCAGCTACGTTTACGATGTTCAAATTAAGAAGCCAGTAGCTGGATCAGCAGATAAAATTTATACACTTTTGACGGGTGACGTTACTGTTCGTGCAGATGTTACTAGGATGTCTGGCGACTAATGGCTGAGGTCCTGCTATCTTCGGATGATCTAGTGGTGCTTGGTGGCCCAGCTGAGATAAGTGTGGATGTTGACCTTGGCCCAAAGGGCGACCGTGGAAGTTTAATATTTTATGGTCTAGGCAAGCCAGACGAAAACTCAACACTTCCAGAAGACCTAAAGCCATATGACACATACATAAATGCCTTAGCCTCAGACGATGAGTATCAGTTTTTATACCAGTATATCTCGGCAGACGGCGGTGTTCCATCTTGGGTTAAAATTTTTAAATTGACCACTAATACTTATAGTCAAAATTTTGCAAGGACGTTTGTCGATGGGAGTGCGTCTATAAACGTTCCAGTTTCTCTTATTGTTCCAGAAGGACTTGTTGGAGACATTCCAGCAGAAAACTTTAATGTCCAGGTAAATGTTATTAACGAAAACCCAGTTTCTGTCGCTACAACTGTTTCTGAGGTTGTAGTATCAGGAGACGAGTCAGTTCTGCCAATATCAATTGAAGCAATTGAATATAGTTCAGAATCTTGGGGAACCCTCTCTGGGCAAAAAACAATTCACCTTCTGATTACTGTGGTATAATTTGAATTGGTGATAGTTTATGGCTTCTGAGAGTATTGGCTCTGTATACCCAACACAAATTCCAGGGTATGACGATGCTGCCGACATACAGGCAGCTTTAAAGCTCTACCATTATGGTACTACAACTGTTCCAACAAATGAAAGCGCATTAATTGCAAATTCTGTTGCTGGACACATTAAGGCTTTAGACACAAGACTAGATTCTGTAGAGACTACTGGTATTGGATCAGAATACTCTTCCACAGAGCCAACATCTCCAGAAGATGGCTTCATCTGGGTAGACTCCGACAGCGTAGTCCCAATTATTGAAAATCCAACATGGAAGCTAATTAGTTCTGGGTCATTGTCTGGCTCATCTGTCTCTGTTTCTGGAATCTCTGGAGAAAAATTTTATGTTGTTTTAAAGGACTGGGGTCACTCAAATACTGGGACCGAACTAGGATTGCTTGTCAGATTTAATTCTGACTCAGGTCCTAACTACACCAATACTGGAGGATTAATTTCTGCTTCAGCATTAGCTTCCCCAACTTTTCCTAATACAGCAACCCAAGATTTAACTATTGAAGTTGATCTTGCAAGCACTGCCGCTTTCTTAAAGCCAGTAGCTACTATCGCAGATACTTCTGACGGTCCATACTTTGGATATTACAAAAATACGAACGCAATCACTTCGGTGCAGCTAACCCTATCTGATACAGGAAACTTTGATACTGGAGATTACCAGGTTTGGAGTTATCAGGCATGACAACTTTTTCTTCTGCCTCAAAGGTAGCTTACATATATGATTCTGGAACTGATACCTGGTATCCAACAGCAGGACTTGCTAGCACATCGGCAGACTATAATTGGACTGGAGATCACACCTTTTCAACAAGCGTATCTTTCGACTCTGTGATAGCTGCAAAAGCAGGCGTAAATAATTTTCAAAATCCAACAGCAAGAGATGCAGCAATAGCATCTCCGACAAACGGAATTGTTGCATTTGTTCGTCAAGATGCTAATGGTAATGTAATTAATCAAATACAGTATTATCACAGCGGAGCCTGGGTAGACTATAAAAACATTTCCATAGATGAAAAGACTTCGTCCTACACAATCACAGCTGCTGACGCTAACAAAATGATTAAAATGAATAGCTCTTCAGACTTAGAGCTAATTATTCCAGCTAACTCTGCAGCAGCCCTTCCTGTAGGATCAAGACTTGAGGTTGTTAGGTATGGCTCTGGAGAAGTTAGCATTGTAATTGTTTCTGGATCTGGTGTAACAATTAGAAGCAAGAACAATAATGCAAGAATCTCTACACAATATTCTGGAGCAATGCTAACAAAAATTGGCACAAATGAGTGGCACTTAATCGGTGATCTTAAGGCCTAGGTGATGCAATGATAAATCCATTTGGTTATTATGCATCTGCCAAGGGAATGGTTCTGGTTCCAGACCTATCTGGACTTTCTTCTTCTGCTGCAATTGCAGCCTTATCAGCCAGTGGTTTAGACTATTCGCTAGGAACAGATGTTGATACGTCTACATCATCATTAGACAATTTAGTTGCATCCCAGGATCCAATAGCAAATACTTTGGTTGATTACTCTACAGTTATTTCATTTAGTCTTTATAATTTTGTTGCAGCACCACCGCCACCACCACCACCACCGCCACCACCACCACCATGTGTGCCCAACTTTGGCGATGACTGCTTTCCATCAGGTGGGGGAGTTGGACAAATCGGATGTGATGGAACATGTATTCCTAGCGTTACAGTAACTTATTACTGTACCACAAGGTCTGTTGCAGCAGGAGTTTCATCTTACCCAAGTAATCAAAACGAAACTGGTTCCGTATGTGATTCTTATGCTACTGTATGTAGCACTAGTGGATATCCAGGAGCACCTACTATTCCAACATGTGCGCCACCGCCACCACCGCCACCACCGCCACCGCCAAGCTCGGGCTGTACGACACCAAGGCCATACCCAGAGTGCATTTGTCTTAGTAGCGTAAACATCTGGCTGTGCTAGTGTGCTATAATTTCTCAAGGAGATAGCATGGCAGATGAAATAACTATTTATTGGGCACCAGGATCATTTAATAGTTTTTCTCTGTCTTCAGACTTGCTCTACTCTGAGCCAATTTCAATTTTGGACAAACTTTTAAAAAGCAAGACTTCTGGTGCAGGTATTGCAATGTGCCCAGCTACACGTGGCTTATTGAGTAATACTTTTGCACTCCAAAGCAATATTGACGATGAGTTTGAAATAAACAGTGCAGCCTTTTCAGAACTAAATACTAGCCTTGGTGAGTCTAAAATATTTTTTTCACAACCTAGAGAAACAAGTTTTCCAGAGCATATTAATGTAACCTACAACATGAGCTGGTTGTTTTTTGCTTCTGAGCCAGTTGAAATGAAGCTTATAGCTCCATATTTTCCAGCCAAGGGAATTTGTGACGGATCCCTATTTTCCCCTGGGTCCTTTGACATAGGGAAATGGTATAGGCAAACCAATCTTGATTGGCATATTCCAGAAAGCACAGAGCTGATTTCTATTAAAGAGGATCAAGAACTTGCCTATCTTGAGTTTAAAACAGATAAAAAAATTAAGTTTCAAAGGTATGTTGTCAGCCCAAGGCTTTCGGCTATTGCAGATGAGCTTTCTAAGTCTCATATTAAATACGGGAAAAGGTGGGCAATGGGTAAAAAATATGACCTTGCCAAAAAGTCTGGAATACGGGAACTCGTTCTTTCAGAAATAAAGAAGAACTTAGTAGTGGAATAGTTTGTAGCGACAAGCACGCCGTTATGATATAATTTTTATAAGGAGAGTATTATGAGTGAATCTGAAGTAAGAAGTTTTGCATTTGTTGTCGATGGAGATGTGGTTGCTACTATTCACGTTCCATCAATTGCAGCAAATCATGAAAGATTTTGGGCTGGGCTATCCTCAAATCCAACTGTTGTAGAGGCTACAAACGTTCCAGGTGTCGATTTTGGCTGGACCTATGATGGTCAAAATTTTGTAGCTCCGAGCGAATAATGTCTGATTTATCACCTTGGGCAAGATGGAAGCAAAATCTTGGAGAGACTAGGCCGTGGGATTTAATTAATCCACAAACCGAATATGTAGATAAGGCTATTTCTGACGAGAGATTTTCTATCTGTAAATCATGTCCAGAATTGATCAATGCCACAAAGCAATGCAAAAAGTGTGGGTGTTTTATGGAACTTAAAACAAAACTAGAAAAAGCAGTGTGCCCAATACACAAATGGTAGAAATGATAAACGCAAAAGAGTTTTCAAATTTCTTAAGTAAAGAAGAAGTTTCAGATATTTTAAGTTTTGCCAAGAACACAGATCTTTGGGGAAGCCCAGGAGAAGGCTTTTGGGATGGCAGAGTAATAAATGCTTATAACATTAATCAAAAAAGTACAGCCTTGGGAATTGTTTTAAAAAATACTAAAGAAAAAATTTTAAAAATAGCAAAAGAGGCTTACTCCATTAACGAAGATATCTATGCAGATCTTCTTCAGTTAACTAGGTGGTTCCCAGGAATGGAGCAGCCCCCCCATTCAGATAATATGGAGAATACCAGCCATTCTGAGTTTCATAAGCACAGAGAATATGGAATAGTTATTTATTTAAATGATGATTTTAAGGGCGGCAATACTTTTTATCCCCAGCATAATTTTTATATCAATCCCGAACCAGGAAAGCTAGCCATTCACCCAGCAAGCACTGATCATATGCATGGGGTAACCAAAATAGAAGGAAACATTCGATACACGCTAACAAGCTTTCTCACATTTGACAAAGCTAGAGCAATGCTAGATTGGTAAATCAACGTTTGTGCCCTTTGGCATGATATAATTATTTTTATGGCAACTGGAGAATCATCGGCTTACGACCTACCCTATCCATTACTTGACGACCCCGTTAATGTTCATGGAGATATAAAAGAGCTTGTAGAAAAGCTTGAAGCTGTTCTTCCCCTAGCATCCTATTCTCAGATTAGAGTACTAAATAATAGTGGCTCTGCCATTTCTGCAGGAGATCCAGTATTCGTTACAGGATATACGAGTGCCACCACTGTGAGCAGAGCAACATCTTCTACAACACAGCCAATTCTAGGTTTGGCAAAGACTAGCATTGCAAATGGTGCTAATGGAATTATTGTAGTTTCTGGAATTTTAGAAAATATCAATACCTCTGGCTTTACTGCTGGAGATATCCTTTATACTGGAACAACTGGTGGCCTAACAGCTTCTCAAGATGCTGGCGGAGCCGTTGGCATTGTTGCTCATGCAGCTGAGCAGGGACTTGTTATTGTAGAGGCAAAGGGTAATGGAACTTGGGGTGCTCTTAAAGCTGGACTAGCTTAGTGTGGTATAATAAAAATTATGACAACTACTAGAGGATCCGCTTCATCCTATTCCGTTGGAAACAATCCACCACTTGTTACATGGACAGTTGTCCGTGGAGATACCGCTGCTTTTAGGGTCTACGTTACAGATGACGACAGGCAACCATTAACTATTGCAGACTGGACAATTACAATGAAAATGAAGCGTCCAAATAGCCCAGTGATTCCACCAGTGATGACAGACGCTGCTACAACTCTACTTACCCTAACACCAGCAGCAGACTTAGATGATGAGCCTGGAGAGTTTACAGTATCTCTTGCTGCATCGGAAACAGAAACGCTTGAAACTGGAGATATTTTTGACATTCAGCTTTCGCTACCAAATGATGAGATTGTTTGGACGGTAGCTCAGGGTGCAATGATAATTCTTGAGGATGTAACTGACTAATGGCAACAGCAGTCATTATAAACAAATCAAACATAGCAAGAAAAGTAGAAGCAAAAAAATATCCTAGATTTTTTATTAAACCTTCAAGACAACTTGTACGTATTGAAGAGACTGTTCCTTTTAGAATTCGATTAACAAATATTACCGTTCCGAGCTATGGAGCAAACAACATTCCTGGAATTGGAATACAGATTATTGGCTATAGCAACTACATATTATAAAATAAATTATCATAAATGCTAGTATAATTAAAACATGGCAAGAACCTCTATACCCTATGTAAAAACACGCTTTGAGACAGGAGACCGTCCATCTCAAGAAGACTACGTTGATTTAATCGATACCGTTTCTGGTCAGGCTACTGACCTTGGAACATTTGGTAACAATGAAAATACCATTAACGATATTCAGAATCCAACCGTAGTAGATAGCTTTGATGCCACGGTATGGAGAATGGTCAAATATTTAGTATCAATAGCAAAGACTTCTGCAGGAGATAATTATTTCTATGCAACAGAACTTACCATACTTGTAGACGGAACAGATGTGAACGTTTCTGAGTATGGAACAATAGACAACGATGGGAATATTGGCACCATTAGTGTCTCTAGGACTGGAAATACAGTTGCTTTAACTGTTACCCCAGATCCGTCAATCAAGCCTGTAACCGTGCGATATGCTCGCATGGGTCTAAAGGCTTAGCTAACCCCTAGGAGATAAAAATGGCAACAGTAAATAAAAACTTCAAGATCAAAAGCGGTCTTGTTGTAGAAGGTACCACAGGTACCATTAATGGTGAGGACATCCTTACCAAAGCTCAGGCTGACATTGATTACATTATTGATCAAGTTGGTGGTTCTGGAGAGTCTACCAATACCCCAAACACTCTAGTCCTTCGTGACGGCAATGGAGACTTTGCTGCAGGTACAGTTACAGTAAATCAACTTAATATTGGCTCAGTAGGTACTATTGTTAATGATGACGATATCGTTATCTCTAACGTTGACGGTAACGATGTTGTCCTAAACGGTGAAGACATTAGACTTAATGCACAGGATGATGTTCGCTTAAATGCAGGCGTAGGCGGAGATGTCTTCATTAATGCAACTAGTGGAAGCATCAAACTAACAAGTGCAAACGTCTATGTTGGTGAAAATATTGACAACCTAGATTCCGAAAGAGTTGCATCACAGGGTTATGTAGACGATGCAATTAACAACATTGACCTTACATTCAACTCAGATGAAATCACAGAAGGAACTACAAACCTTTACTACACAGACGCAAGAGTAGACTCACACCTATCTGGTGGAGACGGAATTACATATTCAGCAGGAGATATTTCTGTAGATACAGGACAAGGCCTAAAGAATAGTGCTGGGCAGGTTATTGTAGATCGTACAATAGTAGATGGTTGGTACGATGCAAACGGTGCAGCAGCTACAGCTGAGCAGAACGCTAAGGACTACGCAGATAATCTTGCAGGAGACTACGAGACTAGTGGTGCTGTAAGTACACACTCAGGCTTAACTACTGGAGTTCACGGGGTAACTGGAGATGTTGTAGGAACTTCTGATGCTCAGACTCTTACAAACAAGACAATGGGTGACGACTTACTTATGGATGGTTACCAGGTTTCTGGACTTGGAACACCAACTCAGGCAGACCACGCAGCAACAAAGGCATATGTTGACGCAGTTGCAGAAGGACTTCACGTTCACGAGGCAGCAAGGGTAGCAACAAATGGAAACATCTCAATTGCCACTGGTCTTGAGAATGGAGATACTGCTGGGGGAGTTACTCTTGTAACTGGCGACCGTGTTCTAGTAAAGGATCAGACAACTGCTTCAGAAAATGGTATCTATGTTGTTCAGGCTTCAGGCCAGGCATTACGTGCAACTGACTTTGATACTGCAACTGAAATAGACAGCGGAGACTTTGTCTTTGTAACAGCTGGAACTTATGCAAATACTGGATGGGTTCAGACTCTAAAGCCAGCAACCATTGGTACAGATGCACTCTCCTTTAGCCAGTTCTCTGGTGCTGGAACTTTCCTTGCTGGAAATGGTCTAATTCTTGATGGCAATACTTTCGAGATTGATGACACCATTACAGCTACCAGGACATTTGCTTCTGACGAAGCTTCTGCAGCAGAGACTGCAGCAAACAGCTACACTGACGGAGAGATCACAACTGCTCTTACAACCGCACAGGGCTACGCTGACACCGCTGAAAGCAATGCTGAAGCTTATGCAGATGGTCTTGCATCAAACTATGACCCAGCAGGTTCTGCTTCTTCAGCACAGACTGCAGCACAAAGCTATGCAGATGGCCTAGCTGTTAACTACGATGCAGCAGGCTCAGCCGCAACTGCAGAAACAAATGCTAATGGATATACAGATACTGCAATTGGCAATCTTGACACAGATGACATTGAGGAAGGTACTACAAACCAGTACTTTACAGATTCTCGTGCTAAGAATTCAGCTGCAGATCTTTTGACAGGTGCAACTCTTACAAACATTACAATTACAGGAAATGGTTCAGGCCTTACTATTACCGCTGAAGGCGGCGTTGGTGATGCAACAACTGATGACCTTGACGAGGGTAGTACAAATCTCTACTTCACAGATGCTCGTGCAATTGGTGCTCTTAATGAAACCACTCCGAACTTCGCTGCAGTTGAGATTGACTTAGTTGCAAAACAGGTTGCAGCAACATCAGATGCAACAACAGCAGGCATTCACACTGGATATGCATTTGCTAAGGCAGACTATCGTTCAGCAGAATTTCTTGTAAAGGTTGCCTATGGAACACACACTGAAATCTCTAAGGTTCTTTTGACCCTAGATACTTCAGACAACATTGCAATTACAGAATATGGAATTGTTGGAACCAATGGTTCAGCATCAACAGTTTCAGCAGATATTTCTGGAACAAACGTAAGATTATTAGTAACAACTGCCAACAATGATTCTACAATCACTGTTGTTGGAACATTGCTAGTATAATTGAATTAAGGGTTTACGGGGGGTTCCTTAAAAACCCCCCACAAAAGAGTTTTAATTAGGAGAACTAGATGGCAACTGCAAGCAAAGACTTTAAGGTCAAAAACGGATTAAACGTTGCAGCTGGAGGTACCTTTGGCGGTACCGTTGTTGTTTCTGACCCAACAGAAGCTACTCATGCAGCAACTAAGTCATATGTTGATGCACTTGCTGGTAGTATGCCAGTAGGATCTACAGCTCCAGAATCACCAGTCAACGGTAGTCTATGGTTCGATACTTTGACTCAAAGAGTTAACGTCTACTATGGACAATCGTGGATGACCGTTGCAACAATCGATGATACCCTAAATATCCCACAACACATCCACGATACTTCTATTGACGGAACAGGATTTATCGTAACCACCTTTACAAGCGGTGGAAGTTTTAATGATCCTCAGGGATCTCCAATAGACGGCGGAGGACCATCCACAACAGAATGGTCTGTCGTACTTGACGGAGGAAGCCCAGTGGATAATTTTAATTAAAAAGCTGTATAATTAAAATAGTATGGGAAGAACCCATGAGGAGATTATTATAAATGGCAACTAGAATGCAACAGCGCAGAGGAACTGCGGAACAGTGGACATCGGCAGACCCAACTCTTGAAGCTGGTGAAATCGGTTTTGAAACCGACACTGGAAGATTTAAGATTGGTGATGGAGCTAACCCTTGGTCAGACCTAGAGTACTTCCTAACAATAACCGAACTTGGTGGAACCATCGATGACTACATTCCACTAACCCAGAGGGCCGCTGCAAATGGTGTTGCTACTCTAGATGGCACTGTAAACGTTCCATTAAATCAACTAGGAAACATCATCGATGACTCTGCAGGGGCATGGACTACCTGGGGATCTGTCCCAACCATAAACGATATTGCAGCAGCAATTAATAATAATCCAGACTACTTTACCAGTGTTAACTATGACATTGGACTAGTTAATGATTCCATCGAAGGTCTAGGAGATCAAGCTCAGGATCACGAAACAAGACTTGGTGTTGTAGAAACAGCATCTACAGCTAATACCACTGACATTGGATTACTAGAGACAAGAGCTGGAGATCTAGAGACCGCCGTTGGTGACCTAGAGGGCGACCTTTCAACACTAACCAGCACTGTTGGCTCAAACTACACTACTCTAGATGGTAATCTTAGCACCCACAACTCAGATACAACTAACGTTCATGGAATTGCAGATACTACAGCTCTTGCAACCAAAACTGGAACTGAAACCCTAACCAACAAGACTATTTCTGCAGCCGATAACAATGTAACAGTTAATCTAGCAGATGTTATTGATGTAACTGCATCAGTTGCAGAAGTAAACATTCTTGACGGAGCAACCCTTTCAACTGCAGAGCTAAACCATGTAGATGGCGTAACCTCTAATATTCAGACTCAGCTAGACGCTAAGGCTCCTTTGGCAGATCCAACATTTACAGGAACTACCACTACTGCAAATCTTGAAATTACTGGAAACTTGGTTGTTGGTGGAACCACTACAACCGTAAACGCAACTGATCTTGCTATATCAGACCCACTAATTTACATGTCTAGCGGAAACTGGACAACAGACACTGTCGATGTTGGATTCCTTGCTGCTACAGGTGAAGCTGGAGGAACTGAGGGAGACCACAAGCACTCTGGTTTATTCCGTGACGTAAGCGATGGCAAAAAGTGGAAGCTTGTATCAAACGTTCCACACCCAGTATCTAACACTGTAGATTTGACAAACGCTGGATATGATACTCTAAGACTCGGAGGAGTAGAATTCTCTGATGGAGTTCAGGTAAAGCAGGGTGTTCCATCACTTACTGAAATCAATGCACAGACTAGTGCCTACACAACGGTTCTCACAGACCGTGACAAGCTCGTAGAGGTCTCTTCAGCTACTGGTGTGACTGTAACCATCCCTACAAATGCATCTGTTGCATATCCAGTGGGAACATCTATCGATATCCTACAGACAGGTGCTGGTCAGGTTACTATTGCTGGAGCAGCAGGAGTTACAGTTAATTCTACTCCTGGACTTAAGCTACGTACCCAGTGGTCATCTGCTACAATGTTTAAGAGAGCAGAAAATACTTGGGTAGTCTTCGGAGACTTGTCCGCATAATTAACAAATTTAGGAGATATATAAATGGCAGCAAATAAAAGAGCGGGAAAGAAATCTCTTGCACAGAACGACCATCTGGCACCAGCGGCTCCTTTAATTGGAACCGCTACAGATGTTGGAACCTCTAGGGCATTTAACAATGGTGCTGCAACAGTAACCTTTACTGCTCAGGGTCCAAATGCTGCCACTTCGTTTACCGTAACATCATCTCCAGGCGGATTTACAGCAACTGGATCATCGTCTCCACTTACAGTAGAGGGACTGCAGTCAGATACTGCCTATACATTTACTGTAACAGCAGCTAATGCTGATGGAACAAGCCCAGCTTCTTCAGCTTCAGCATCCGTTACAGCTACTACTGTTCCTGCGACTCCTTCAGCACCAACTGCATCTTCCCCATCAGCAGGTGTCGATAGAGTTGAATGGACAGCCCCAGCAAATGGTGGAAAGGCTATTACTGGCTACACCTGGGCATCTGATGACAGCAAAACTGGCACAACCGCAAGCACGACTGTTGATGTTACTCAAGAGCAGGGAACAGCTCAGACATATACTGTTATTGCAACTAATGCTAATGGAAACTCTGGAACTTCAGCTGCTTCTAATAGCATTACCACAACATTCTCATTTGCCCCCTTTGGTGCATTCGGGTTTTCACCATTCGGGTTCTCACCATTCGGATTCTCACCATTCGGATTCGCCCCTTGGGGTGGCGGAAGATATCCAATCTAACAGCCTTTATGCTATAATTTAATTAAGTTATAGAAAAGAGTTGTTATGAAAAGCCCATTACCCAGTTTAAGTAAATCTGCACAGCCACATAAATTCTTTGAGAGATATTTAGACAATGATCTAGACACCTTGTCTCAAGACCTAAGGCTCAGATATGAAAAAATTAAAAACGCAGAGCTAATTGGTGTCACACCATTAACAGAGTATGAGTCTTGGCAGGAATCAAAAAGCGTTTCTACAATGAAGTGGCGTCAGTATAATGTTTTTCAGTTTCACACTCCAGAAATCTATAAGCTTGGGTTAGCCATAAAAGAAATGGCTAAAGAGGCATGCGAGTATTATGGAATAGATTTCGATAGCCAGCAATTCTTAATGCAGGGTTGGTTTAATATAAATAATAAAAAGAATGGCGGAAAGCTTAATTGGCATGACCACGGCCCAGGAGGAGCTCCATTTTTTCATGGATATTATTCAGTAAAGGCAGAGCCATCAACCACCCATTACCTTGTTTTTGACAAAGAGGTCCAAAACATAAATAAAGATAATCGTGCAATTCTTTCTGAAATGGGGCATCCTCATGCTATGGGAGATTGGGATTGGGACGGAGATCGAATAACTATAGCTTACGACCTTCTGCCGTTATCAGAAATTCAAAAGTTTGGCTTAAACGAAGAACAGCATTGGATACCACTAAATTGAACGATGCAAAGCCAGCCCACAAGTTCTTTGATGCCTATCTGGATAATGACCTAGAAGATTTCTATAATTATTTAGACAATCTACTGTCTAGTTTCTTAAACGATAATATTTTAAATATGCCAGCAGAAGAGCTTTCTAATTTTTCTAGGGAGACTGGCGCCCCTACACAGCTAGGTAAGTACTACAACATTTTCTCATTTGAGTATGATGGCATCCAAAAACTACAAGATGCCCTTCGTAACATGGTCGCAGAAGCTTCAGAGTATTACTCAATAGACAAAGGCACAAAGTTTTATCTTAATGGCTGGTTTAATCTAGATCCAAAGACTGACGATGCTAATTTTGGAGTAAATCCATTAAAAAATGAACAGTTTTTTCATGATCACATGGGTGGTCAGGGTAGCCCAGTGTTTCATGGATATTACTGTGTTAATGCAGAACCATCAAAAACATTCTATGACATAGATAAATCTGGTCAGATATTTGAAAACATTAACAAGAACAATCGTGCAATATTGTCAGAAACTGGCCACCCTCACGGAAGGGATGATTGGTTTGAAGAAAAGCCAAGAATCACAATCGCTTATGACATTACTCCTAACTTTTTTGGAGGAACCTGGATTGATCTTTAATAAGATAAAATGCTTTATTTTTGGACATAACCTAATGGTGCAAGAGTGTCCCGTAACAAAGGCTAAACAAGAAACTTGCTCTAGATGCCCAAGCAACAACTCTCACTCAAGGATGTCGTTTAAATGATATTAATAAAGAATTTTATTTCTTCTAAAGATGCTCAGGCTGTATATGAGTATGCAAAGTCTTCTCACTTTCATACAAAAGAAAATCATCCACCACTTCACGACAACCTTTTTAGTCAAGATTCAGTAAGCTTCCACATTAGGACAAGGGGAGAGTTTTCTGATGAGATGCTAGAAATTTTTTCTAAGTATTCTAAAAGATTTTATGAGTCAGTTAAAGAAAACAACAAAAATTTAGAATATTTGCCACCAATGTTTTCAAAGCACTACATCGCAAGGTATATTCCTGAATTTGGGGAGCCAGCCCAAACAGATATCAACAGGCCAGCACATACCCTTGTTGGCTATGTTATTTGGAATAACAACTTCTCTGGCGGAAAGCTTATGGCTGTAAACGGAAACACTCAAGAAGAGTCAGAAATAGATTATTCTCCTGGAGACTTGGTTATCTTTGAAGAAGGTAACATGGAAGATATGAGAAAAATCACTCCAGTAACAGACGGAACGATGTATCTTTCTCAAGCTTGGATGGGACTTAAGGGTCAGTCCTGGTTCCCATCTGTTGACTACGACAAAGTAGAGTGGGACAGCTGGGAGATCAGAGGATTCTAGATTTTTGTGTGGTAAACTAGAGAAGGTGATTTATGTCTACTCCTTCTAGTTTATATGCTGAAAAAATCTTTGCAGAGCATCCAGTAGCTTTCTGGCCCCTTGACGATAAAGCTGATTACGTATCACTTATTTCTGAGCAAAATAGGGACTTGACTCTTTGGAATATTGATAATGGCGTGGCCACAACAGTTGGCAGCATACTAGATGAGCCATTTCCAGAAAGTTTTACAACAGAAGTTGCAGCAGAAAGCCTATCTGAAAGCCTAAGTGTTACTGCCGTTAGCCCAGACATGGTAAATATTTCAGATTTAAACGAAGATCTTTCAACGTTTGCTATTTCTGCTATGCTATACAGTAAAACCCCATATATTTCTGGATTTGAGATTGGGTATGAGTACTTTGATTCTGTCAGTGGATCCTTAGTTCAAAATTTAAAGCTTTTTACATCTCAAATTGCCGATAGCTGGATATTTCTTTCAGAAACATTTTCATTGCCTTCAGACAATTCATCAATTCGAATAGTAATCAGGGCAAACTTCTTCGACGGAGGGACATTAGAAGATCTGTCATTTTTGGTAAATGGAGTTTCCCTGGGGCAATGGTCTGAAGAGTTTACCGCCAGCTCTTTGGGTGTGGTTCCAGTAGAGCTTCCTGTGCAGATTTTTGGTGCCGACAATATACAAGGTATTCCAGCTAAAGCATATGGCCTAGAAGAATTAGATGGATATTATTTAATTAGAAAGAATGCGCTTTCTGCAAAAAATTCTGGAATACCCTTGGTATACGGTGCAACCAATAGCACTATTGTTCAGCAGAGTGGTGGTATAGTCCCATCTTTAATTGTTCCAGGACAAGGGTTTTTAAATAAGTCTGGTCAATATAAAGACTACACATTTGAGTTTTGGGCAAGAATAAATTCCGATACAACAGAAGAAAAAAGAATTTTTGGAAATATTCGTGGTTTAGATGGTCTGTATGTTAAGGGGGCAAGCCTATCGCTAAAGGTTGGCAAGTATATTGTTAGACATTATGTCGGACAGTGGTATAGGCCAATGCTAATTCAAATAAGGTATTCGGCATCATCTGTAAGTTTAGTAATAAATGGAGAGCAGGTAGGAGAGATCTCTATAAATGTTGAAGAATTAGATTTTCCAGAATCAACTACCTTTCTTTCAGAAGAAGTAATGTTAGACAATGATTGGGTTGGGTTTTGGTCTTACGAAGACGTTTCTCCAATAGACCTAGATGGTGTGGCAATCTATGGCTACAAAGTTCCAAACCAAATGGCAAAAAGAAGATTTGTGTATGGCCAGGGGGTAGAGTTCCCAGAAAACATAAATAATGCTTACAGCGGTAGCTCTGTTTTTATTGACTATCCATTTTCCAAATATTCTAAAAACTACAACTATCCTAGCTTAGGAAAGTGGAGGCAGGGGGCTTACGACAACCTGTTGATTGATGGAAACTCTATTTCTTTTCCATCATACAGTGCTCCAGTGGCTAAATTTAACAATAAAACAGAAAGTGAGTGGCTTTTAGACTTAGAAGAGGCCCAAAACGAATCTGACTATTTTATTAAAATAAGACCTAACTCTTCTTGGAGCTCTTCAAGCGGGCACTTATTTTTTGAAAATGCAAATCTTGCAAATGAAGAAATTCGTGGTATATACGTTGTATGCAAAGAAGGGTCCTTGCCATCTTCAGAACAAACCTTGCTAGTTATTGAAGACCGATCATCAGAAACAACTTTTGAGATTAAACTTAGTGCCAGCGGAATAAGCTATGTTATTAATGAAAGGGGAGAGTCTAACTTAATAGCATTCGTATCTAGACCATCTATGGCTGGAATCGGAGAAAAGGGAGCTATCGCATTAGATATAAGAAAGTTTTCAGATTACTATGGCGGTAAGGCTGCTCAATTTTTTGGAAAGCTATCATCTCCATCTGTTTATGTTGGAAGCAGAAAAGACTTCTCGCAGCCGTTCGGCGGCAAGATTTATAGCATTGGCTTTTGCTCAGCAAAAAACCTAAGCAAAATATCATCTGTTTTTGGTCAGGATGGTTTACCACTAACTGATGACTTTGTCGATGGAGCTCTACCACATTTAAGTGTGGCCGATGCTGGTTTGTACAATAACTCTATTTTTGAATTTTTATACGATGGTGGAACACTTAAGGGATACTCGGAGTCAGTTATCAGTAGTCACACACCTAGCTATGGGATAGCTCCTGGAGAAAACCTTTCAGGATTTGGACTCCTTGTAGCTGCAGACTCTTCTTGGCAAGACTATGTGCCACTTTCATTCTTTGCAAAAAATGTTCTAGATCCTAGGGGCGATGAAAAGCTTGATCTAGACTTTATACAGTTTAATATCAATTACCCATCACCATCCCTGTTTGTGCAAGATGAAACTGCAGGAAGCTGGACGTACCAAGAGCTTCAGGATCAGTATTCGAATCCAGTTCAAAGAGGATACGACTCCTTAGATAATCAGTTGGTCACTGGCTATGAGAATTATGAAGATTTAAAAAATAAGTCTGTAAGCTCCTATAAATATGACACGTCTAACTCAGTTGTAAAAACCTACATAACTTTTCAACTTTTAGAAAACGGTGCAAACACGTCAGCTGATAATTTTCCAAATACAGAGCTTGCTCCTAAGGATGGGGTTATATCTCCAGGAGATGACTGGCTAAGCACTAGGTATGAGGTAGTTGACAATATGATCATTTATCCTCCACAGTCTATAGCTTTTGAAGACATAGCTATAGTAACTCACATAGAAATGTCATCAAACAGTATTTCAGATAATCCAATATCTATAAAAGCTTTGGAGTATGCATCAATGTCCCTATCTGAAACTGCTCCAACGTCGATAGGAACAAGGTTTGGAAATGATATTTATCCATACAGAAAAGATGGATTTTACTTTACCTATAAAGAAAAGAATCCATTTTCTATATATAAGGGAAGCACCCCCTACCTTTACCTGACCAGAAATAGCGGTATAACCATGCGTGGATCTTATGACCCACTGGTAAATAGGGGAATCTCGGTGCCTATAAATGAAGCAAAGTCTGACAACTATAAAGTTATTGCTATGCAGCTTGCCATGAGATTTGACCAGGACTTCTTTCCATATGCCCCTACCAAGATATTTGAAATACAGAGCAAAAACTCATACATAAAGTTTTACATGGTTGCTGTAGACTCTGCTGGTAAGCGTGCTAAGGTTTACGCAATTAGTGATGAGGGAAAGTTAGAAAATGGCCTGTCCTTTTTCTTAAATGGAAAGCTTGTTAAAGACCCTATCCTAACTATAAAAGAATGGGCTATGATCGGCATTAGGTTTTCAAATACTCAAGAGTTTGGGAACTATGCTGGTGCACTCAGGTTAACAGCACCATTGACATACAATAACATATCTTATTACAAATCAACAAACCTGCAAGAGGTTCAGACAGTTATTGAGAGACCATGGTTTAAGGTAAAGTTAGCAGAAACTATAGAACTAGAGTGGGATTACTGGAAATTCCCATTTTTATGGGAAAATGTCTTAGTAATTGCAACAACTAGCTATTATGGAGTCAATCCATCCGACATATATAAGATATATACTGGAACAAATAAGATAATCATCGATGATGAGGTCGAGACTAGGTTCGGAGATTACTCATATACGGTTGCTGAGGATATTTCTTGGCGTTCACAAGTATACCAGGCAGTATAATGTGGTATACTTATGGTTATGGAAGATAAATTTGCAGAGGCTCTTGGTAAAGCAAAGCTAACACTGGTAGAGCCAACTGGGTATGCGTGGGGCGTTTACGTCTGGAAAAAGTCTAATGGAAAGTGGTTTACCGACGGTAACGGTAACGTTCTAAACGTTCCAGCAAATAAGGGTGACGAAAATCAGATCGCCAAACTAAAGCAAGCTGCTACTTACCACGGTGAGCCAGACGGAACTCCAATATTTTTCCCAGGAACTGCCAGAATCAGCGATGAGGAATACTCTGAGCAAATGGACAGGATGAAGCAGGGGCTTATCCCATCCATGAATGACCTTGGTGCCGTTATTGCTGCCAAGAAGACTTTAGAGCTTTATGGAGATGAAGAGTAATGTCAGAAGAACACTACATTAGAGATCTTGGACTTCCAGAGACTGGCGATGTTGAGAATGAGTTTAAGTCGAAAGACCCATTTGATAAAGCCTGGAATGAACTTAAAGGGTTAACTGGCTTAGAAAAAAACTTTAAGCGTAGAACAGATAGAATGTCTAAGGCATACGAAACTCAGGTTCCTAAAAGTCTAGATACGTCTAGTCCTGTTTATTTGGACAGTGCCCTAGCTATTAATTCTGGAGTAAATGGAGCTACCTCGAAAGAGATAAATCCAGGAACTGTCTATCGTAATGGTTACGGCATGTTTGACGTAATTACCCCTCCATGGAATCTATATGAGCTAGCAAACTTTTACGACACCTCTTTTGCCAACCATGCGGCAATTGATGCAAAGGTGCAGAATACTGTAGGCCTCGGCTATGACTTTCACGTATCTGACAGAACTCTGATGCTGTTAGAGTCTAACGAAAATGACTCTGCAAGAGAAAAGGCAAGAAAGCGCATCGAAAGAATAAAGATGGAGATGCGTGACTGGATAGAAAATCTTAATGACGAAGAAGCTTTTACAAATATTATGATGAAGGTTCTCACCGATTATGAATCTACTGGAAATGGCTATCTTGAAATTGGAAGAACTACCCGTGGGGAAATCGGGTACATCGGACACATTCCAGCAACTACAATGCGTGTCCGTAGACTAAAGGATGGCTTTGTTCAGATTATAGGAAATAAGGTTGTTTACTTTAGAAACTTTGAAGCAACCAATGCTAACCCAATTACAGAAGATCCAAGACCAAATGAGATCATCCACTTCAAGCAGTACTCTCCATTAAACACATACTACGGAATTCCAGACATTATGTCTGCAGTTTCTTCTTTGCATGGAGACCAGCTTGCGTCTCAGTACAATATCGATTACTTCAGCAATAAGGCTGTTCCTAGATATATCTTTACCCTAAAGGGTGCCAAGCTTTCTTCTGAGGCAGAGGACAAGCTATTTAGATTTATGCAGACTAATCTTAAAGGGCAGTCTCACAGAACCCTCTACATCCCATTGCCAGGTGACACTGACCAAAACAAGGTAGAGTTTGAGATGAAGCCAGTCGAAAACAATGTTCAAGAGGCATCCTTTAATGACTATAGACTAAGAAACCGTGACGACATCCTTGTTGCACATCAGGTGCCACTATCTAAGATAGGTGGATCCGATGCATCTAACATAGCTGCTGCTCTTTCTCAAGATCGCACATTCAAAGAGCAGGTAGCAAGACCTTTACAAAGAACTGTCGAAAAGCTTATTAATAGAATAGTAAAAGAAAAAACGGATGTTCTAGAATTAAAGTTTAACGAGCTAACTTTGACAGACGAAATAGCCCAGTCTCAGATTCTAGAGCGTTATGTTAAGACTCAGATTATGGTTCCGAACGAAGCTAGAGAGGTTCTTGGTTTGCCTCAAAGGCCAGACGGAGACGATCCTTTTGAGATGTCTGCCAGACAGACTGCAGACTCTAGGGCAAACTTGGCTGGTAACCGCCAGAGGGACGCCGAGAGAACAAATAACCAATCCGACAGCACGGCTACCATATCAGGTAGAAATGCTCAAGGAGAGGGCCGCTCTTCAGAATAAAATCTGATATAATGGTCCTTTATCTATAAAATATAACAATTTGATAAAAAAGCGATATAATTGGAATAGAATGACTATGTCAAAAGCGCAATGGGATATGGATGGCGACAGTGTAAGACTGTCTATGCCATTTAGTAAGGTTGACCAGGAACGAAGGATCGTTTCAGGATTTGCCACACTTGACAATGTTGACAAGCAGGCAGACATAGTTACTACAGAAGCTAGTGTAAAGGCTTTTAAGAAATTCCGTGGAAATATCCGTGAGATGCACCAGCCACTATCTGTTGGCAAAATGGTTAATTTTAAAGAAGAGAAGTTCTTCGATGCAGACACCAAAAAATTCTATTCTGGAGTTTTTGTTTCTGCGTATATTTCTAAGGGTGCACAAAATACTTGGGAAAAGGTTTTGGACGGAACTCTTTCTGGATTTTCAATCGGTGGCAAGATGAATAAGTGGGATGACGGATACGATGAGTCAATAGATAAATCAATCAGAATCATCAAAGACTACGATCTTGTAGAGCTTTCTCTTGTAGACAATCCAGCCAACCAGTTTGCTAATATCCTTTCTATTGAAAAGGTAGACGGAGTAGACATGATCAAGGGAGAGAACCTTGACGTAGAATTTGAAAATGTTTTTTGGGACGTGTCGAACGGAATCGTAAAGGTTTCATCTGAAGAGTCTGAAGAGAGTCCAATAGATGGATCTGCAATGAAGAACATAGGTTTCGTTGAAAAAAACGACAGCGAAAAAACAGAAATGATAAAGTTCTTAGTTGATAGTGCTAAAGGCATTAATACTTCTAAGATTAACAGGGAGGGAAATCCTATGAATGAAACAACTGAAGATGTCGTAAAAAACGACGAGGTAGTTGAAGAAGCACAGGTCGCTCCAGAGGCAGATGCCACAACTGAAGATGCAGTAGAAAAGTCTATGGACAACGACGAGACCAAATCTGAAGAGAAATCTATGGATGAAGAAGAAGTCAAGTCCGCTGATATGGATGAAGACGAGATGAAGTCTGAGGACGAAATGAAGTCTGAATCTGCACCAGAAGTCGATGAGGTATCTAAGTCGGAAGAAGTAATTGCTAATGCAGTTACTGAAATCCAGAGTACTCTAACATCAGCCTTTAGCGATCTAGCCGAAACTGTAAAGTCTTTGCACGAACAGGTTTCGGAACTAAACAAATCTCTTGGTCTTGTCAAGGGCGAGCTTTCATCCGTAAAGGGTGAACTTGCGCAGGCAGCATCAGAGTTTGACAATTTTGGAAAGCGAGTTGACGCCGTTGAGGCAGATACTGCTTTTCGTAAGTCTGGCGATCTAGGCGAGATCGTACAGTTTCAACCAGAAAAGGTTGAGAAATCCCTATGGGGCGGACGTTTCCTCAAAACTGCCGATTTATTCAAATAAACAAAATCACTTAGGAGGTGACAATATGTCGGAAGAGATTATTAAGAATCAGCCAGGAGAAACTGGTGAACTAGGTGGCACAGCCTCTGGTACTTTCCAAGGTCAGGGTGCGTTTGCATCTGGTGGTATTGGTGGAGTAACAGATCCAGGTGCTAACACACTGGGTAACATCCCAAACGCTGAATATGGTCTAACTACTGGACCAAACGCTGTAAATCCTTCGGGTGATGCAGGCAGTGGTATTCTACGCCCTGAACAGGCACGTCGTTTTATTGACTACGTATGGGATGCAACTGTACTCGCCAAGGATGGTCGTCGTGTAACTATGCGAGCCAACACCATGGAACTTGAAAAGGTTAACGTTGGTGAGCGTGTAATTCGTGCCGCAGCTCAGGCTGTAGGTGACTACACAAACGCTGGCGCTCAGTTCTCAAAGGTAGAACTAACAACAAAGAAGATCCGCCTAGACTGGGAAGTCTCAGCGGAAGCTCTCGAAGATGGTATTGAGGGGGCTGCACTAGAGGATCACTTGGTCCGTCTAATGACAAATGCCTTTGCCAATGACATCGAAGACCTAGCCATTAATGGTACAGGAGCGGGTTCAGACCCATTCCTTTCAATCATGAACGGTTTTGTCAACAAGGTAAAGACTAACGGAGATGCACACGAAGCGCTGGTAACAGTAGCAGACAATGCATGGACTCCAGAGGTTATGCAGCAGATTGTTCTAGCTCTGCCACGTAAGTACCGTGCAATCAAGTCTAACTTGAAGTTCTATGCAGGTACCGATGCGTTCCAGGGTATCGTAAAGAACAACGGAACACTATCTGACGCAATTGCTGAGGCTCTTGGAAAGAACGGTAACACTGCGGCTAACACCCAGGCTTACCTAGATGGACAGGGTCAGACATTTGGTGGTGCTCGCACTACCCGTGTTCTAGGAATTGACGTTCAGGAAGTTCCTTACTACCCAGATGGTTACGTAGACCTTACATTCCCACAGAACCGTGTGTGGGGATTCCAGAGGGACATCACAGTTAACCGTCAGTACCAGCCAAAGAAGGACACAATTGAATACACTGTGTTCATTCGCTTTGGTGTACAGTGGGAAGAAGAGGACGCAATTGCGTTCGCTGACGCAGCTGCTGACAGCTAAACCATAGAAACAAATTGAGGGGGCAGGGGCATCTAGCTCCTGCCCCTTTATTCATTAATCTGATATAATTAAATAAATAGAAGGAGACACTATGTCCGAAGAAAATAACAGCGAAGAGCTTGCTTCTGAAATTTTAGAAACTGAAGATGAGCTAGTTCTAGAAGAAAAGCCTGAAGTTAAAGAAGACCTTTCCGAAAAGGTTGAAGTCAAGCAGGCTGTAGAAGTTAAGCCAAATACAGATAATGTTATTACCAATGAAAAGCAGAGCACTTCTTTGGGGGATGGCACCGTTGCTGGAATTACCTCTGTTGCTAACGGAGTAATTGGAACAGGCAAGGTTGCAAGAAAGCCAAAGGCTGAGCCTGTAAATACCAAGCCAAAGGTTGAAAAGGTTGCAATCTATTCAACAAAAAATGTAACCTGGAGCTCAGTCGGAAAAGTTTATAAGGGCTATAATCTTGTTACACCAGAACAGGCTGAATCTTGGCTATCTCGTAGCCATGTTAGAACAGCAACTCCAGAAGAGGTTGCAAGGGAGTTTGGCAAGTAAATGCAAATTTTGAGAGTTCCGCCATATAATACAGATGTCACAATTTCTGTTAGTTCAACTGGAACTAGCTACGAATACACCATTTTGGATATGGCGGACTCCTCAACTATTTCTGGAACTGCAACATCAAACTCATCTTCAAATGTAACTCTGTCCTTGCCATCAAGATATGACAACACTTACACAATTAATATCGACGACGAAGAATACATTGTTGAAGTCGTTAGGCCGTATGTCGACCCAAACACAAAAGGCGAGACAGCTACCGAGATAGAGAAGTATGCAAAAAATGAAGAGCTAGCCAGAGCAATCATTGATTCTGTAGTCTCAGATGGGTTTTACTATAGGAAAAAGTCTTATTCCACAGTCGGTCTCGGTGCCGATCTTTTGCCAATCTGGGATGACGTAAAAAAGCTTTTGAAGCTATATGAAAATAATATCTTGGTGTTTGATTCCTCGAATCCAGATATCTATACCGTTAAGTACGAGATAGATAAGAGTAGGCTTGGAGTCCAAGAGTCCACTACTGAAATTATTAATAGAAATGAGTCTGCCCCGAACATCCTTCCAGCTGGTGGCTCCGACATGCTAGATCTTAATTTTTCCTTTAGGGGCTTCCCCAAAGGATTTGACTATACCATTATTGCTGAATTTGGTTATGCAAAAATTCCATCAGACATTGTAAGAGCAACGGAGCTTCTAGTAGAAGACATTGATTGTGGAAAATTAGACTATTACAAGAGATACATTTCTGACTATAGCACAGATCAGTTTAAGATCAAATTTGATGCAGGCGTTTTTGATGGAACGGGGAACATTTTAGTGGACAAGATACTTTCTAAGTATCACAGGCCCATTAAGTCATTAGGAGTTTTTTAATGGCATGCGGAGACAAGACAGACTTCATGTTTCCCATGGAAGCAGACATTTTTTACCCAATAGTTGAGCAGACAGCTTTAGGAAATGTTAAGAAAAGTTGGATCCTAGACAGGACTATTGCCTGTAATTTTAATACTGCTGGTACAGCATGGAAAGAAGAAATTAAGCCAAACGTTGATATAACTCAGGACAATGTTCTAATTGGAAGAGCCAGAGAAGACATAAGAATATCAAGCAGGAAGTCTGAGAATGCAATTACAAATGTAATTATCACAAATATCCGTGACAAGAACTGCAACCCTTTATACACAGAAACAGCTGGACCAAGAAAGGGAAAGTCTACTATTTTTGAAGTGGCAACAAACCAGCCATTCGTTGGTCCTTTTGGAAATGCTGAATATTATAAGATTATTATTCGTAGGTCAGAAAACCAGGGGGCTGACGTATAATGATTAGGCTAAAAGTTAATAATAAAAAGTTTATGCGTGATATGGATAATATGGTTGACTATACTTTTGGGTTTTTAGATGGTGTAAAAAGAGGCCTACCATCTTTTTTAAAATCATTTGGAGAAACATCCTTGGTAGCATTAAAGCAATATATAGATTCGAACGCTAGGGTAAACCCTCAGTTGCTACACCACGTATACGAATGGAACCAGACGGGTTCCCCAGATGCAAGATTATTTAATCTAACTTATACAGTCAAAGGAAATGGCCTTTCTTTCAATTCTAAGTTTAAGCAGTCGAGAGCTATAAAAGATGGATCTACTGTTCCATTTTACAACAAGGCAGAAATAATGGAGAATGGCATACCAGTAACAATAGTTCCTAAACAAAAGGTGCTTGCGTTTGAGGATGATGGCGAAGAGGTTTTTACATCTGCTCCAGTTACAGTAGATAATCCAGGTGGTATGGTACAGGGAGAATATGAAAGAGTGTTTGATTCATTTTTCTCTAGATACTTTAGGCAGTCTTTTCTAGAGTCAACTGGTATAGCAAACTATCTTCGCAACCCAGTTGATTTTAAAACTAATTTTAGCTCTGCTAAGCGTGGCGGTAGATCTCGTGGCATTGCTGTTGGGCTTAATTGGATTAGAAAGGCGGGTGTCTTATAATGGCATACTCTTACCCACCAATATTTATTAATGACTATCTCTCGGAAAAGATCCCAGAAATTTTGGGTCCAGAAAGATTTAATGGTAGTATAATGAGGTTTTTCCCTACAGCCCCAACAGACCTTCAGGCACTAACTGAGAATTTCCCAGACGCATCGGCTGATGTTTTTGCGGTATATGACAGAATGTTTAAGATGAGAAGGCGTGCCTTCCCACACATTAAGGATGAGCAGCTACTTTACTACTTCTATAAGATGCATAGCGACTCTGAGGCACTTGTTTTTGCAACCCAGGTTGTTCAGGATCTTCTAGATCGTGGCGATGAATCAGCAGAAGATCTTAATGCTTGGATCGTAAATAGTCCAAATTATAACCCAGTAACCAAGCTTTATAAAGGTGAGTTTTTACCAGTATATTTTCACGACATCAAAATCTATCAACTAGAGGAAACCAGGGATATTATTGACTTTGGTACTGCCAGGACCTATGCTGGAAACAAGATTATCATAGATTATTGCTATCACACCAAGGGATATTCTCAGGGAAACGTCTCCTACAATACTACCAATCTATAAAAGGGTGCTATAATTAGCTTGAGGAAACAAAGCCCTCTTATCCATAAAACGAAAAAGAGGTGAAAAATTATGGCATATACACGTGGTAATAGCTCACAAATTATTGTTGGTGCAGCTGCTCTATTTACTTACGAAAACGGTCTTTTGACAGACGGTGATCTACCAGCATATACAGACGACGTATCGTACAAGACAACCTTGTCTGACGATGCTGACTTCCGTAACGTTGGTTACACAATGAATGGTCTTGAGATCGTATTCCAGCCTGACTTCGGAGAAGTCCAGGTTGACCAGGTTCTAGATGTTGCTAAGCTATACAAGCAGGGTATGCAGGTTAACCTGAATACTGCTTTTGCTGAAGCTACACTAGAGAATCTTCTATTTGCACTAGCTGCAAAGGATGATGACCTAACTACTGTTGCTGGAAACCCAACAATGAACCTGTCCGCAGGTGACATTGGAGAGTGTCCAGTAGAGCGTGGTCTAGTAGCTGTCGGCCCAGGAACTGGTGACTGTGCAGCATCTGACCAGATTGAACGTATTTACGTTGCTTACCGTGCACTTTCTATTGAGAGTGTTACTGTAGGCGCTAAGCGTGACGAAGCAACAATGTTTGAAGTTTCGTTCCGTTTGCTTCCAAATGACTCAGCGTCATACGGAAAGATCGTGGACCGTACAATCCCAGCAAGCTAATAGCTTAAATATAATTAAATAGAACTGCCCTGGCATTAAGTTGCTGGGGCAGTTTGCTTTTGGTATAATAGAGCCATGGCAACTAGAGTATACGAGACATCTGTTATTGAGCTATTCGATGGTAATACCATTGAAATATCCCCACTTAAGATAAAATATTTGCGTCAGTTTATGGATGCTTTTGAGTTTGTCAAAACAGCAAAAACTGATGATGACGCCATATTCTTTCTTTCTGAGTGTGCCAGGATATGCATGCAACAATATTACCCACCAATAAAGACCATGTCTGACCTAGAAGAAAGCCTTGACCTAAACTCAATATATAAAATTATAGACGTAGCCGCAGGTATTAAAATAAAAAAGGAAAGCGACAAAGAAGTAAAGGAACAGGCTGTTTCAAGCGGTGCAGACTGGTCTGGATTAGATCTTGTAAAGCTAGAAGCCGAGGCCTTCTTGACGGGCATCTGGAAAAATTATGAAGAGATGGAATCCAATATATCTATGCCAGAGCTAACGTCAATGCTAGAGACTAAAAGAGAGCTAGACTATCAAGAGAAAAAGTTTTTTGCGGCAATTCAGGGAGTAGATTTAGATAAGCAAACTGGAAGACAAAACAGCAATGCTTGGGAAGAAATGAAAGCTAGAGTATTTAGTAAAGGCAAGGCTAAAGACTCAAATGACATTACTGCACTTCAGGGGTACAATGCACAGAAGGCAGGATTTGGAATAGGCATGGGCTTGGGTTACGAAGATTTAACTAAAAAATAGCCCTCTTTGTGATATAATTATCAAAGCCACAAAAAACCTAGGAAGGAACTATTACTATGGCAACTACAGTAAACGAAGAAAAAAAGGTAACATTGCTAGATGGTCAGGAGATCCAGATCAGGCCTCTAAAGATTTCTCTTTTGAGACCATTCTTGAAGAAGTTTCAGGAAATTCAGGAAGTTTCAGAAGACAACGAGAAGTCTATGAATCTCCTTATCGAGTGTGTTCAGATTGCTATGCAGCAGTTTAAGCCAGAGCTAGCAGGGGATGTAAAAGTTTTGGAAGATCTACTAGACCTTCCAACAGTGTACAAGATTGTTGAAGAAGCATCGGGGAACTCAAGTATCTTCGGTAGAATAAACAACTAAATATGGACTAGCGGCTAGGAGGTGCTAATGCATGGCTGATGATATCAGATCAGACATTATAATTAATGTTGACACATCTGTGGGTATAGCAGAAATAAAAAACCTGCAGAGGCAGATATCTCAGTTAAACGCTCAGCTTCTCAAAAGCGGGGCACAGCAGGCAGCATCCGCACAAAACATCCAGCGCAATTTAATAAATAATATAAATGCAACTGGACAGTTTGCCGCTAGTGTAAAAAATATATCTACAACTGCAGAGTCTTTTACTACTGCACTTGAAAGAAACAAGCTCTCCATGGGAGAGTACTTTAGGTATGCTGGAGCATCCACAAAAACTTTCGGTAGATTATTTAGAAGTGAATTTGACACAATTGAAAAGGTCGCTCGTGAAAGAGTAAAGACCCTACAGACGCAGTATGTTAAGCTAGGCCGTGACGGCAGTGGTGCAATGAAGGCCATTGCTGTTCGGCCTTTAGCTTTAGACATGGAAAACCTGGCAACCAAAACTGCCATCGCTGCTCAGAAGCAACAGTTATTTAATCAGCTTGTAAAGCAAGGATCTACCAACCTTCTAAACTTTGGTAAAAATACTCAGTGGGCTGGTCGCCAGCTTATGGTTGGTTTCACAATACCTTTGGCTATCTTTGGATCTATGGCCGTTAAAGAATTTGAAAAAGTTGAAAAGCAGGCCATACGTTTTAAGCGTGTTTATGGAGAAGCCTTTGATACCGAAGAGGCAACTGATAAAGCCTTAGAGGATATGAAGAGGCTTGCAGATGGATTTACAAAATATGGTATTGAAGTAAATAAAACTTTGGAGCTAGCCGCAGATGCAGCTCAGATGGGTTTGACAGGTGCTGCTCTTAGAGCTCAGGTTACAGAAGCCACAAGGCTTGCAGTATTAGGTGAAGTAGATCAGCAAGAAGCTTTAAGAGCCACAATATCAGTTACAAATGCATTTGGGGTCGCAGCCGAACAGCTAGCTGGAAAGATTGACTTCCTAAACTCTGTAGAAAATGAAACAGTAACTGCCATCAACGACCTGACTATTGCAATTCCAAAAGCAGGTCCTGTCGTAAAGCAGCTTGGTGGAGATGTAGAAGACCTAGCGTTCTTCCTGACAGCCATGAAGGAAGGTGGAATTAATGCCTCCGAAGGTGCTAACGCCCTAAAGTCTGGTCTTGCAGCTTTGATCAACCCTACAGGAAAAGCAGCAGAAATGCTCAATGGCTTTGGTATAAATGTCAAGGGTATTGTTCAGGCAAATAAGGGAGATGTCAAAGGCATTGTAATTGGCTTTGCGCAAGCCCTAGACACTCTAGATCCTTTAAATCGTGCAAGGGCTATTGAGCAGCTGTTTGGAAAATTCCAGTTTTCACGTCTATCTACTTTGTTCCAGAACGTTATCAAGGATGGCTCTCAGGCACAAAAAGTTCTAAAGCTAGCAAATGCTACGTCTGAGGAGCTTGCAATTATCTCTGAGCGAGAGTTAAAGAGAGTTGAAGAGTCTCCACTATTTAAATTTCAAAATCAACTTGAAAAGTTTCAGGCAGCACTAGCTCCTGTCGGAGCAGAATTCTTAAAGGCGATTACCCCACTAGTACAGTTTGGTGCAGAAGTCTTAAAGAACTTTAATAACTTAAGTGACGGCGCAAAGCAGTTTGCTGTTGTAGCTACCACACTAATTGGTGGTATTGGACCAGTCTTCTTAATGATGTTTGGTCTTATTGCTAACGGAGCCGCAAACTTAATTAAGCTTTTTGCAAACGTTATGGGGGTATTCTCAAAAACTGGGCAATCCTCTAGAAGCCTGGGAATTTCAACAGACTACATGACACAGCAACAGCTAGAAGCTAACGCTGTAGCCTCCTCACTAAACCAGTCACACTCAAGATTAATCCAGACTTTTGCAGTGGAGGCTGGAGCTGTTGACAGACTGGCTTCTTCTTATGCAAGAGCTGTAGTTCAGCAGTCAAGACTTCTTGGAAGAAATCCTGAAACTGGTGCTCCAGTTATGCCAAGGGGCAAAACTCCAAAAAAGTATGCATCTGGAGTTTTATCTGTTCCTGGTCCAAAGGGAGCTGGAGATGTTGTTCCAGCTATGCTCTCACCAGGAGAGGCTGTTATTCCAGCAAAACAGGCAAAGAAATATCGTGGACTAGTATCATCCATGATTTCGGATAATATTCCTGGGTTCCGATTTGGGTTTAATCCATTTGCATCTATGCTGAGCCGATCTAACGTTGCAACAAGAATGAGGTCTGAAGACTTTGTACGGGCTTTACGAGCTAATGGAAAAGGTGGAAAGTATCAGAGCGCATTTGATACCCAGTCTGGAGCAGACTATTTAACTAAATATGGAATATTGAATCCAAGACAAAAGCAGGCTAGATCGGACATGGAAAGAGATCTGTTTGGGCTAGATCCAAAATCAACCTCTTCTTCAAAAAGACCAACTTACGGCTATGCAAAAACCTCAATTTTGCAATCTTTAATTAATAGAGTATTTGGAATTAAGGGAAAGAACTTTAACTCTCTTACTACTAATCCTAGCGAAAAATCTTTAAGCAGGTATGGCAATATAGACCTTATCACAAAATCTGCTGTAGCTAGAAGATCGTCTGCATATCCTAACGACACATTGATGGAATATGTTAGAGCAAAGAATTCTGGCCTCAGTTTGGGAAGAATCCAAAGTTCAATGCGTCCAGCACCAATGCGTGGAGCATCTTCAAAACAGCTAGGGTCATTTGAAAGACTTGGAATGCCATTTGGTAGTAATTTGGTTCCAGGAACTAAGAATCAGTATTCGATAAACCCAAGATCTCCATACATAGAAACACACACTCCAGGCGGGTTTGGGTTTAAAGAAATAGACAAGATTATTGCACGTGATCCAGCTATTGCAAAACAGCTAAAGGCTGAGTTGCGAGCTGCAGGCCTGGCAGGCGTACGTGTATCTGGCTCTGGATTTGTTGCAAGATTGTTTAGGGGCATGGGAGTTCCTGGATATGAAAATGGAACATCGTCAGCTCCTAAATCATTTGAATTTGACAGAAGCTTCTCTATTGATAGCGCCCACATGTCGGCTTCTCCAGAAGGCAGGTTGAGCAGAAAACAAGTCACTGAAATCTTCGATAGAGAAATTGAGCAAGGTGTCAGATCTGGAGCTTTGGCAAGAATGGGGCTAGACCCAAACCAAATGAGGGCAGACTTTAAAGCTGAACTCAGCAAGCTAGGTGGAACAGAGTTTAAGCTTTTCTCAAACATGGTAGAACCACTGCAGGCCGATGCAAATAGAGCAACATCTAATATACGTTCAGAAGCAATGACTGGAAAGGGTTACTTGGCTGCACTCCGCCGTATGCCCAGAGGTCTTTTTGGTTCTGGAATATTGTCTAGGCTTCCTGAGGGACACGGCATATCTGACAGGCAGATAAAGTCCTATGCCCTTAATCTTGACAAAGCAATGAGGTCTGAGCTCAAGTCTTCATTTAATCGTACAGTAACAGAGGCGGACCTTCAAGATATGTACGAAAGGGCCGAAACAAAAGCAGTTAGAAAAATAAAAAGTCCAGCAGCAAAAACAATGATTCAAGATCTTAATTTGCTTGGTAGGCTAAGAACATCGGTAGCAAAGCCTGGTCAAGGGGCTAGCAGTAGGGGTAAAGAGTACAGCCCAATTTTTGGAAATGTAAGGGATAGGCTAATAGGTGCCAGAAGAGGCGGAAATTCTCAAAGAATCTTTGGAGCTAGCTTTGTAGATAAATTTGAAAGAAACTTCTTGTCTCAAGGATCTGTAAAGTTACCAGAAGAGCTTAGAAGTCGTGTAAGAGAAAGGTACAACTCTCTTTCTAAAAAAGAAAAATTTGCATTTTCAAACAGACTAATTAACTCTATTTATCAGGTTGGTCGACCAGATGTACTTAAGGCTCAAAAAGAAAGATTTGAGTCTGTGGAAAAATTGCTCAAAGAAAAGTCTTATGGTCAACTATCTTCAAAAGCAGAAAAAGAAGTTGCCAAGCCTCGGCGATCTCAAAAGTCCAACACTAGCGAAAAGCCTATAGCTCCAACTCAAAAAACTATAAGTCAACTAAGCAAAATATTAAGTGCTGGAAATAGCATTGCTGGATCTCAAAAAATGCCAGCAGTTGCACCAGCTAAAACTTTTTCTGAAATGGTTATGGGGATGCTTGCAAGAAGGTTTGGCAGAAACAAGTTTGCGACTGGTGTAGTTTCAGTACCAGGACCAAAGGGCAAGGGCGACGTAGTTCCAGCTATGCTTTCTCCAGGGGAAGCGGTCATACCTACAAAGATGGCAAAGAAGTATTCCCCACTAATTAGCTCTATGATTTCTGATAATATTCCAGGGTACTTTGATGGCTATGATCCACTTAATGATCCTTTTAGAACTCCTTCTACAAATACTTTTGCTCCTCCCAAATTTGACGGAGATCCTTTTGGCTCTTCCGCCCAAGCAGACTCAGAAGAAAATAAGCAAGCCAAAAAATCAGGTAGGATATTCCGCAAAGAAGCGTTTGCTCCTCGTGTTCTTGCTGCTAGCGGAAAGCAGATGGGGTCTGCAGTCGCCACTGGGCTAGGATCAGGACTAAGGGCAGTAGGAAATGCTATTGCTAAGCCAATAGGGTCAGCTATTGGAACCATGGCTGGAAATCAGGTCGTTGATGAAAATGGAAAGGTTATCAACCAAGCTGCATTAGATAGAAAAGAAGCAAAAAGACTCGAAGCCGCAGGGCTGACACGTGGTCCAAGGGGTGGATATAAAGATGCTAACGGAAACCGCATAAGCAGACAACAGGCCCAAAGCAGGCTAGCGGCTTCCAGATCTGGAATGGATCCAAAGCAAAGGTTTGCACAAGGCGCCCAGCGTATCGGCATGATTGGTATGGGTGCAAGCATGGCTACTGGTGCGGCTATGATGCTACCAGGAGAAGCTGGAAAGGTTGCTCAAGATATAGCTCCAGTTTTGCTTGGTCTATCAACCTTAGCCATGTTTATTCAGGGGCCAGTTAGCGCAGCCTTGATGGCATTAGTTGCAGCTGTAGCTTTGCCTATGTATGCCGCCTATAAGCTAGATGAAGCATTTAAAGCAGCACAAAAGAGTGCTCTTGATTTAAGTGGTAGCTTAGGCGCAGGCGACGCAGCCCTTCAGAAGTTTGCCAAGTTTGCTGGTAACGCAACTGCAAGTGAAATTATGGATAAAAGAAGGGCAGGCTCTTTGAGCCAATTCCAGACTGCAACAGGAAAGACAACTTTTGGAGAAGCTTTTGTTCAAACTGAAGAGGGAAAGACAGCGATAGGTGATGTTACAAAGTCACTTTCAACTAACGGCCGTGTAGCCACCCAATCACAATTAGTTAATCAAATGGCTACAGCAGTAGCCTCTGGAGCTATGTCTGCAGCTGAGGCAAGATCTGTTGTCGCAAATATTTCAAAAGAAATGGGAGACTACGCTCTTGGAATTCAGGTAAACGCACAATTAATTAATATCCTTGGACCAAATGGAGAAAACCTAGCTAAGGACCCACTTAAAGTAAGGCTTGAAATACTAGAAGATCAACAGGAGCAAGTTAAGACAACGATGGACCTTGCTAAAAAATCAATTGAAGGAACTGACTGGAATGCGATTGGCACCATGGTTGGGGGTGCTGCGGCTGGCGCTGGTATCGGTGCTGGTATTGGTGCAGCTATTGGAACTGCAATCCTTCCAGGAATCGGAACTGGTATTGGTGCTGTAGCTGGAACTATTATTGGTGGAGTCAGCGGCGGAATTACTGGATATGTTGCAGGGTCAACAGGCAGGAAGGAAGATCTTGGGCTAGCTTCTGGCGCTGCTGTAGCAATGCAACAGATGGCATTAGAACAGCAACAGCAGATGTCCGACTCTTTAGAGTTAGAATACGAGCAAAGGATAGCTAATGCTGAATCTGCTGGAGACTTAGTAAAAAAGGCCAAGCTCCTCAAAGAATTAGAAGATGCAAGAGTAGATATTTTAACTCAAAATCAAAAACTAACTACTGGAATTATGGAGAGCTACAAAACAGCAAGTCCAGAATTACAAGATGCCTTAATGACTGGTGCAAAAACTTCTGTCACAGCTGCATATAAAGATACTCCAATGGCAGCAGTTGCAGCTCTTGGATTAAAGAATTTGGAATCGTCTAATCTGACACCAGAGAAAAAGTATCTAGTTACAATGCAGCTTGCATCTAAAGAGGTTGACCCAGTACAGCTTGTCAATATTCTTTCAATGCCAGAATCAACACAAACAAGAACTGTAAATATTATTACAAAATATGGCGGAGCCTTTGCAAATCAAGTATCTGCAATGACTCAATTTTTTACAGATCCAGTAACTGGAAAGCCAATAGATAGCGTCGTTTCCTCATTTGTTGCTCAAGTTGACGGGGCAAAAACTTCAAAAGAAGCTGCAGATATAATTGACTTTTATACAAAGGTAACTCAGGCATCTGGAAAAGATGCTGCTTTTGCAGTAGACTTCTTTATTAAAAATCCAACTGCAGCTAAAAAACTTCAGGGAATGTATGATGAAATAGATAAAATAAAGGGCCCTATTACTGTTAAAGTTGTAGCAGATATAGTCGGTGCAGAAAACTTAAACTTAGTTGGTCAGGACATAGCAGAGTTTGAAAAACTCACAGAAGAGGGCAAAGAAATCTTCTTGAGAACGTATGCAACAATAATAAGCTCAGTCAAAACAGTTCACGATCCAAAAGTTCAGGCCTGGTTAAAATCAGAAGGTGCTGCGTGGGCAAACTCTCCAGACCCTATAATCTTAAAAGAGTATGCAGAAGCTATGTCTTTCCAAAAAGCTGAAACTGGAAATGCAGATATGACCCTCGGAGACTTTGATCCAAATGCTAAAACTCCACCTACAGGCGGAGCGAAGCAAGACCCTTACGAAGAGCCGTTGCAAAGGCTTAGAGAAATACGTGAAGCAGCAGTAAAAGCAACTGGTGGAATTACAGAGCTTAATAAGTGGCTCGGCGGAAATAAAAACATGAAGCAGTTTAAGGGTATTGAGCAGCAGCTAATTGGCCGAGGAGTTAACAGGACCTTCATTGATTACTTACTAGGACTTGATAAGGATATTCAAGATAAGTTTATAAGAGTTAAGAATGGAATCGTTACACTTAAAGAGGCTGGCAAAAACATGGCCAAGGTATTTAATGAAATTGCCTTGGGAGAGTTCCAGGTTGGACTTAAAGAAGCTTCCAGAGACGCCCTGAACCAGTCAACGGCATTCAACAAGTTAGTTGCTGCAGGTATGTCTGTGGCAGAAGCTCTGAAGGCTATAGAGGACCCAGCCGTTGCAGCTGCAATTGCCTCAAAAGACATAAGCTCTAAAGAGCTTAAGCAGTTAGGAAAGGATGCTAATGATTCAGCAGCTAAGGTAGGCCTAGTAGCATCAAGACTCCAGCTGATTGAAGATATTCAGCAGGCTTCAGGCGAAAGCGCAATGAAGAATGCTTTTAGCACAAACAATACTAAGTTTACAGAGTTACAGCAAGCAGCAATTGAGTTCGACTCAACACTTTCAGAAACATACCAAAAGTTCTTGAGCGGTATGATAACAGAACTGCCAGCAGAATTTGCTACACGTATGCAGCAAGTAATTAACGACATTGACTTTAAGCAATCTGTTTTTGATGATGGCTTTAACAAAGCAATGGAAGCCTTCTCTGCGCAAGAAGAAAAGCTTCAGATTGATATGGAAATTAAGCTAAAAGACTTTAGTATTGCTGGTGTGGCTCAAAAGGGTGCTAGAGAAATATTGGCCCAGGCTCAAAGAGAAATAGCTGCACTACAATTCCAAATGGATAACCTTCAGGCTGGTATCCAAGAAATTGAATGGCAAGAAGATTCTGTTAATGAAAAGTACGACAAGAGACTAGATGCGCTAGATAAAATTGAAAAGGCAAACGATGCAATTTCCGCACAGCAGAAAACACAGATCTCTCTTGCCGACGCACTAAGCCAGGGAGACATTGCAGCAGCAGCAAGAGCAGCCCAGGAGATGAGGGCTCAATCTGCTCAGGGTGCTATTGGAACTCAGAGAGATATGCTAGAGGCGTCAAGGCAAGGAGCCCTAAGCAACCTTAGGTCTTCTGGCGGTAAATCTAGAACAGAGCTAGAAGCAGAAATTCTAAGAGTTGAAAAAGAAATCTTTAAGATTGAAGAAACAAGGTTAGAGCCAGCAGCAGAAGCTGTTCGAATTGCTGAGGCAAATCTTGCTGTAGCTACCGAAGCCCTAACAGTCCTTAACAAAACAAAGCTTGAATGGACACAGATAAAAAACGGCATTGACTTAGCAGTTACTTCTAGCCAACCCTTCAAGGATGCCATGCAAGCAGCCCTAGATATTGTTAAAGACATTGTGTCTCACTGGAATAGTCTTGGGTCAAAGACTCTGTCAGCAGCTCTTCCACCAGCTCCTGCCACATCCACCAGAGAGTCGGTAACTTACGATCCTACTCGTGGGTATTTTGTTCCTGTGGCAGATGCTAGGGTAAATACTGGAATAGTCTTTAGAGATCCACTTACTGGAGATAAGTTTACCTCTCCAACAGGCAACACTCCGTACAATGCCAAGGGAGCTAAGCTAATGATGTCTCAGGGAGGCCCTGTTCCATACATGGGTGATGGTGGAATATTTGAGCCTAAGGGTACGGATACCGTCCCTGCAATGCTTACTCCAGGAGAATTTGTCGTTCGCAAATATGCCGTTGAAAAGTATGGTGTAGACAAGATGAAAGCAATAAATAATGGAACACATTCCAGCGATTCAGTGTATAATTATGAGGTAAACGTTAATGTTAAAACAGATGCCAATGCAGATCAGATTGCTAGATCCGTTATTGGACAAATTAAGCAGATTGACTCTCAAAGGATTAGGGGGAATAAGTTTTAATGGCTACAGAAGACTACATGCTAGGCCGTAAAAAATATCAAAGACCACAAGCTATGCTATGGTCTGAAAACCCTGGCACGCTTGTAGATGGACTATACATCCCCAGCGGTCTTGAGGTTAACTCTGAGACAAGCTTTAATGCTCAAACAGGTAGCCTAGGACAATTTCTAATTCTATCTGACGACAACAGGTCCTCAATAGAGTTTACCCCAACAAGAATTGAGAATAGAAAAAGAATGGTAAATGGTAGGATGAGGTCTTATCATATTGCAGATAAACTAACAGTTTCTACTTCTTGGAATATGCTACCATCTAGGTCTCATAAGCTAAGCCCAAATTTTGACCAGGCAACTGGTAAGTCAGATTTAAATACTGTAGGATCTAGAGAGCCAGGAGACGATGGATCATTCATAATCTTGCCTAATACAACAAACTCTTCTGAGCAGTATACAACAGATGGTGGCGCAGGTGGAGTAGAAATTTTGAGATGGTACGAAAACTACAAAGGTTCTTTTTGGGTGTACCTTGCATACGACAAGTATTCTGTTTTTGAAAACAATAGTGAAACATATTCGCATTTGCCACACTATAATCAACTGATTGAAATGTTTATTTCAGATTTTTCCTATACTGTTGTTAAGCGTGGATCCAGTACCCATGATTTTTGGAACATATCGGTAACGCTGGAAGAGGTGTAAATGTTTAAAGATGATGAATTATTAAATCATTTAGAAACATCCTCTACAATTAAAAGCAATTCTGCAGTCATTGCAGAATGGAATATGAATATTGCAGAAAACATTCTAAAGATTGGTAACTACAGATATCGTCCATCAGAGGGCCCATCTAGCGATTATGGCCTAGCAGTAACCTCATTTGACGAAAATGACTCTGGTAATTTTTATACAAACGCTACTGATGCCGACGTTGTCGTAGACGGCGGACTTGAGGATGATGACGAAACTCCAATTCTTTTTACTCCTAAAAAAGAAAAAGAAAGACTACTTTATTCCTTAGAAGATTGTTTTGGAAAATTCAGGCCACGCTCTGGAATTAACAAGCTTAGATATTTTCCTGGAAAGTATACTCATTTCACTAACATTGACATGATTAGAAGACCTAGATATTACATGTCACATAAAGAAGATCAGTTTAAGTACTGGTCATCCTACAGAACTGAGAATGGAATTGAGCGAGGTATTGCAAATAAATTAATTAATGGACAATACTTCATAGACGATGCCTCTCCATTTGTAGTGTATAAAAATATCCTGCCAGCAAATAGGCTAGTTGTAAAGATGCAAACTAATGTTGGAGATATAGACTTTGGAACATTTTCTGGCAATGGCGGAACTTTTAACGATCCGTTTTTTGGAGATCAAAATAAAACTACGCCAGTAAAGTGGAAGGTTCAAACCCTAAAAGATAATGACTGGGTAGACGCTGCTTCTTTTGACTTTAGCTCAACAAGGCAAGACGGATCTGCAATTATCAAGTCTGACGGATATGTTGAGTTGTCCTATGGCCTTATGGTGCCAGAAGGCTATCGAGATATCTTTGTAAAAGCAGACGAGTATTACACAGAAAGCTTTTTGCCAGAGACGTCCACAAATGGTTATGCTTATCTAATTAAAGAAACAGATACAGACATTGGTACGTATCATATTTGGATAGAGTCTACTGAAGACTATGAGGTTTTTGTTCCAGAATATGGCTGGTACCTAGAAGAGTCTCAGGTAGACAAGCTTACAAATTTTGCAACAAACCTAACTGATCCAGCATCCTATGTAGATCCAGTAGACGGACTTATCAAGTATAGAGAGTTCGACGAGATTTCTGGAATACGCATAGTCGTAGATACAATGAACAAGGTAGATTCCACCCTAGATCTAATTGAGCTATCTCCTAGGCTTGCCGTTGACCTTTCCGATAAGGTTGAGTCATTTAAGATTACTAAATCCGCATCAGACTTAGGAAATAGTGGAATGCCAGTTGGACAACTTTTAGCTGGGGTTGGCTCACTGTCGCTATTTGACTATGATCTAGCCTTTAGCTCTTATAATCAAAAAAGCATTGTTAGAAATTATCTGAATAAGGGAATTCAGTTTAAGCTCTATGAGGTTATCCTGGATGTTAGCGGTATCGATTATTATATTCCAATTAAAACTATGTACTCAGAGGAAATTCCAGACCTAACATCAGCAGATAGATCTGTGACGCTAGAGCTTAGGGATCTATTCTTTTACTTTGAATCAAAGCTTGCCCCTCAGACATTCATTCAAAATGCATCACTAAGCTATGCCGTATCAATGATACTAGACTCTATTGGTTTTTCAAATTACGTATTTAAAAGAGTGAGTGATCTTTCAGAGCCAATTATTCCAAGCTTTTTTGTTGCCCCAGATAAATCTTTAGCAGAAGTATTAAATGACATAGCTGTGTCAACACAAAGTGCAATGTTCTTTGATGAGTATAACAATCTTGTCGTAATGTCAAAAGAGTACATGCTACCTTCAGAATCCGAAAGAGAGCTAGACTTAACTCTTTATGGGTCAAAAGATTTTTCTGTAGACGGACAAATAAGTAATAAAACAACAAGTACCAAGTTGGCAAACATCATTGAAATAGCAAGTCAAAAAGATGAGGTATTCAACGGCGGTAAGATTAACTACAGCACCAGGTATATCCAGAGGTCTTACGGGACAATCAGGCAGGCAAGCATGATAGACAAGGACAAGGTTTGGATCTATAAGCCAGCACTGCTTTGGGAAGTCGCTGGCTCTGAAAATACAAAGTCTGTAAATGATGTTGTAAATAATCAGTCAAACTTCGTGCTTGGGGCAATCCCGCTAAGCACCACTCTTACTGACCAGCTACCAGTTATTGTTAATGGAGCTATCCAAAATAATACAATGGATCTTGGAGAAAGTGTCTATTGGATTACAAGGTATAACGGATACTTTTATGCAAATGGCGAAATTATAAAATATGATGCTGTAGAGTTTGAAATTCCTGGAGTAGAAAGAACTGTATTGCAGGAAAATATTAATGGAGAAATAACTGCAGACACATCTGTATCTGGTGGTATTGGCAGAGTGTGGATTTCTAGCGTAAGAGATTACCAAAAATATTTTGCAAAGCTTCCATTTAATGGAAAAATGTATCCAACTGGTAGAGTAAGAATATACGCAGAGCCAAATTATGTCATTACAGATAACGAAACCAGGCTTGCAGAAGGTGCAGTTGCAAAGCATGGTAGGGAGCAGTTTGGCACTAAAGCTGTTGTTCACTCAGCAGGCTTGCCTTCTTATTGGTCAGATAATCAAAATGTTCGTGGATGTGTCATGGACGGAACTCAGCTATTTGGAAAGCCATCAACGCAGTCTGTTACTTCTGGAGCAGCAGGAATAAACAATTCCCTAGCTCAAAACTCTTCTAGAACTGGAATTCTGAAAAATCTTTTGACATATCGTCCAGAGTTGGAGAATATTTCGGAGGACTCGATTGCGCCAGGAACAATGCAGTCATCTGCTTTTGTATTTACTGGACCAGCATTCACCACCTCTGACGTACCAACTGACTTTATTTCATATGTGTATAAGCCTTTAGATGATAAGTACAAGCATTTTGGGTCTAGGATGAGAATTATTGGAAAGGTTGAAAATAATGTTAATAGTATTCAGACTCCAATTGGGTCATCTTCATACTTCCTTGGCTCTGCAAGTAACCCAAGCCAGCCTTCTATAATTTCAGGGGCGTCTGGCGGACTCGGCATTCTGGTAAATCCTGAAACAAATAATGGATATTTCTTTGAGATCGCTGCTTTGACTGAAGACAACATAAACTCATATGACAATGCAGATGAAATTCATAACGTATTATTTTATAAGGTCGCAAAGCCAGCTACTGGGCCAACAACAAAAGCAATACCAGTAAAGCTTTATGGTGGTTTGGCTCAAATCCTAGTAGATGACGGAAACTTTACTGGGCAGTACAGGATGGCAAATGAAGCTAAGCCAACGGTATATGATCTTGCAGTTGAATACCAGGACATTGGAGCATCTAGAAAATTCTTCCTGTACATTAATAATAAGCTAATTGCTACAGTTGTAGACGAAGATCCGCTACCAATACACAAAAATATGTGTCTTTTTGTGCGTGGTGGTGCAAGGGCAATGTTTGAAAATGTTTATGCAATATCAAACAACTATTCTCAAAACACGTCTTATGCTTTAGACACCCCAATAAGCGATGTCTTTTTACAAGATGAAGCTGGAATGAATGAGTCATTTAGAAAGTATGGACTTACTGGCGCAATAAAGGCAACATATCTTTCTGGGATCAGTTCTTCAGAGCCACCAAGATATAATATCTATTTTGAAGAGTTTGGCACAATTATGCGTGAAGCCGCATACTTTAATATAAGATATGATAAGGCTTATCCAGCTTTGTACGCTAAGCTTTCTCCAACCTTTAATAAGATGCAGGGCTACACAACTTCTGGATTTATGGCAACTGCTTATGGTGCAGAGTTCTTAATATTTAATGCAACAGACACGGCTTTAAGCCTAGACGAAACAAGCAACAACTATTTAAGAATTCAGGGTGTAACATTTACCCAACAGTCGACACACGAGCTAACGGTAGATGAGTACTTCGATAAAAATAGTGATTTGTCTAGCACACAGTTTGATTCACAGCAGCTGGTAAGCTATACAGCAAAAGCTAAGCAGGAATATCAAGACATTAAGGTTAGCCGACTAACTCATGGTAAAAAAGACTTTACTCTAGACGCACCATACATTCAGTCCCATGACGATGCAGAAAATCTAATGTCCTGGATGATTTCTAAAATCATGAAGCCAAGAAAATCCGTAGGCCTTACCGTGTTTGGAATGCCAATATTGCAGCTCGGTGATATCGTAAAGATTAACTATAAGGACAGTGATAATGTGGATCAAGTAGCTTTAGAGGCTGACAGGTTTGTAGTTTATCAAATAGAATATTCTGGAACTACAGAGGGTCCAGAGATGTCTATATTTTTAAGTGAGGTAGCATAATGGAATCTAAGCCATTATCAGTAGATAAAAAAGTTTATAACTCAAGCACATCTAGCTCTGTAAAAATTGCAACGCCAGAGTTGTTAAACTTCTCTGATAGCACGCTAACAGAAGACGTCATGGTTGATCTGATATTTGAAGATATCGGTGGCCAGGAAATAATTAACATTGTTAGAAATGATATTATAAATGGTCAAAATGTGACGTATCAGCCTATCAAAAATCTTTCTGGCTTGTCGTATCAGTATAGGTCAGACAATATTATTCCTTTGTCAAGAACAGACAGGGACTACTTTAAGAATTTTGCAATCTCTCTTTCTAATAAAACTCCAGAGTGCGGCAGTGGATACTACATCTTTACTGCCCCAGGCGAGCCACAGCTGTCTATTTCTACCTGTGAGTATGTTTATGTAGAGCCAAATACTGGCGATATAGTGATTGATCTAATTAACTTAAAGCCAGAAGAGCAAGTTGAGGTACAAATTATCTCCAATATTCGGGAGCTACATGATACAATATATTCTGAGGAGCTTTCGTAGTGATTACAAATACAGGAAAAGGCATACTAGCCAAATATTTGGTTGGTCAGACGCCAGCCTATGCCTCATATATTGCTGTTGGTTGCGGACCCTCTGCATTGAATAGTGAAACTTCAGGATTTACTGAGGAACAAAAGGCAGAGTATTCAGAGAAGAAGTCGTTAGACTTTGAAATGTTTCGTGTTCCCATTATTTCAAAAGGCTATATTAATGAAAACAATTTGACTAAACTAGTCTTAACTGCTGAATTGCCTACAGAAGAGCGATACGAGATTACAGAGGTTGGAATTTTTCCAGCACAGTCAAACCCATCAGCAGGGGCATTTGACAGCAAAAACTTTTTCTTGTTTAATCAAACAGAAGGCTGGAAGTATTTAGGGTCAGACGAGATCCCTTCAGTCTATGCACCACTAGATACTGCTGGGAATAACGTAATCACTGGTGAGTATATTGTGAATGGAACAATGAGGGAAACTCCAATATTCCATACCAATGCAGACAATAGAATTTTTACAGATAGCACTAGAGTTAACAGGAACGAAAGATGTAGGTTCTTCAATAACATGATTATGATTGTTGGAGATAGCTCAGAACTACAGAGTGATGTTAATCAGGGCGTGACGGTTGCTTCTGGAAATTATATAGAAAGAGCTCAAACATCTTTTAGTTTTAGCAAAAATGCACCAACAGACAGAATCAAGCTTGCCTTCTCTTTGATCAATAAGGATGGCGAAGATTCTAACGTGCCAGACAATCTAAAGGTATTGGTTAGATTTTTCTCATCAACCACTCCGCAGCAGTATGCAAGCTTTGCTGTAAACATTGATCACACTGCATTTTCCTCTGGAACTGCTCCAGAAGAAAAAAACTTTACTCAGAATAGATACTTTGTGTCCTCAAAACAAATACAGGATCTTTACTACACACCTGGATTTAACTGGAACACTGCAAATACTGCAAGAGTTTATGCCGAAGTTTCTAAGGATGGAGAGGGGTCTTCAGATTACTACATTGCTATAGATGGAATGAGACTCGAAAATCTTACAACCACAAACCCACTATACGGCCTTACTGGTTATTCTGTTATAAAATCCGACGGGGCATTGCCAATAGTAAAGTCTTCAAATACATCAAACTATATTGAATTTAGAATTGCAATTGGGGTAGACTAGTGGCAGACAGGGGAATTAAAAAAGTAATAATTCCAAAATCATCCCTGACCAACGTTACTAATGACAATAAGTATCTGGTTAGATACAGGATAGTTTCGGATGACAAAAACAGAGTCTCTGCCTGGTCTCCAGTTTTTTCTTTAAATGCTAAACCACCCACACCAGTAGATTCTAAGTATATTCAAAGCCCAGATATTGTAACTGTGGTATGGGAAGATGAAGAGAGCAGGCCAGAATATGATATCTTTGTTAAGTTTGATAATGATGATTATTTTTACCATGGATCGTCTTCTGTTCACACCTATAGCTTTATCAACCAAGCAACAGAGTCTTTTAGGTATGCGATTCAGGTATCTGGAATATCTAAGACCCGCAGCGTTGCTTTAGAGATTTACGAATCGGAGATTATACCTCTGGTATAATATTAGTTTAGGAGAAAAATGGCAAACATTCCAGTACCAGAGCGAGGGCAACCACTTGACCTTTCGTATATCTATCAGCTTGCAAATGCTGTAAATCAGCTTTCCCTTCAAGCCTCATACTCTTCAAATAAGTTTAGCTCAATTGAAACCCCTGCCGCAAACATCGGTAGGCAGGATGTTCGTATTGCTGACACTAGGGTTGTCGGAGGGTACTATGAACTTGCACCAAATACTGATGTCACAGCTGGATCGTCGACGAGCTTTTCATATAACTTCCCAGCTGCCGATTTTAAATATCCACCTATTGTAACAGCAACACCAATTAACGTATCTGGAACTGAAAGTGGTGGTGACGTTTCTGTTGTTTTAACTTTGGTCACTACATCTAGAATTGAAGGCGTTGTAAAATTTGGAACAAGTGGTACTGCGTCTATAGGTATTAATATTCTTGCAGTAGGAATCCCAAGCTAGGTTTTTCATGCCACTAACGGACATGGCTCTATACAATAGCGCTCCAGTCATTCCTGGAAGTAAAAAGGTTTGGTTCTTAAATGGAGACTTGGTAAGAATTCATCACTTAAATAAGTCTAATGGAATTATGTCTGTTTATAATATAATTAAGGATCAGATAGAAAGTTGTTTAATATCAGACTTTAAAAAAAATAGACAAAGGGCTTATACTGTTGGCCAAACAGCAGAGCTCGTAAATCGTCACAAAAAATACTTGCCAAACTTAATGAAGCGTGGTATAATTCCATATCCTACTGGATCACAAAAAGGCGGAGAAACTGGCTGGCAGGTAAGAAGCTATTACTCAGAATCGCAAATAAGAGAAGTTCGTGATATACTTGCATCTTACCACATGGGAAGACCTAGGAAAGATAAGTTAATTACAAATGATGTAACTCCATCCATCCAGGAGTTGACAAGAAGGATGGGCGATGGTATACTGACATATACAAGAACTGAAGACGGAAGATTCATTCCGATTTGGTCAGAATCTATATAGAAAGAAACGGGTATGAATAACGAAGAAACTAAGGTAAGGGTTGCTTTAGGCTATACTCTTAATCTAGGAAACTTTCAGTCACTACGAATTGACGTAGAGATCCAAGACAACAAGCGTGATGGTGAGAACATCGGAGATGCCTTTGAGCGTGTCTATGCTTTTGTTGAGGACAAGTTAGCCTCTAAGGTTAAAGAGGCATCGGCTGAGGTAGAGGCCAAGTAGAATGGCTGAGCGCAAAGACCAGATGGCCTTGCTCAGCAAATTTGAAAAGCACTACAAGTTCAAATATGACATAAAGCCAAATCTTAATAGGTGGGCCGAAGCTTGGGCAGCAGACGCAATCATAGACTCTTATGGAATGCACGTGTGCTACGAAATGCTAGAGTACTACTTTGATGTATACCCAACTCCAAATTGGAAGAATTTTGCAAGCAACATAGATAAGCTAATTGAGTCTAAATCACGTATCGAAGAGGATACAGCTCAGAGAATTGAAAGAAGAAAGAAAGCGAAAGAGTGGCTAAGTGAGTAGCGTAGAAGACAAACTAATATCTGCGGTCCTAGAGGACAAGCAGCTCCACGTTCTGCTTCAGGCAGATGTGGAAAAGCTTTTGCGTACCCATACCGATATTTGGCAGTTTATTCGTAAGTATGCAGAGATTAATGGATCCGTTCCACCAAAGTCCGTAGTAGTTGAAAAGTTTAGGGACTTTTCTCCAGTTGATGGAGTCGGGGCTACGAAGCATCATCTTGAAGAGCTTCAGGGCGAATACCTTGAGAGCAGCATAAAAGAAATCTTGGTTTCTGCAGCTACAGAAATTCAGGGTGGTAGTAGTGTTGCTGCACTAGAGTCTCTAATTACAAAGACTTCTGAGCTCAAGAAAAATACCTCAGCAATCCGAGATATTGACGCAACCGATTTAGCCTCTGCTATAGAGTATTACAAAAAGCTTCAGAGAGATCAGGAGCTAGGGTTCATTGGCATTAAGACTGGGCTTCCAGGATTTGACAACTACTTGCCAGCTGGAATTATGCCAGGACAGCTAGGAGTCTTCTTGGCTTATCCAGGTATTGGAAAGTCTTGGCTAAGTCTTTACTTTGCCGTGCAAGCCTGGAAGCAGGGCAAGTCCCCAATGATTGTCAGTCTTGAAATGAGCGAAACTGAAGTTCGTAATCGTGTGTACGCTATCATGGGAGAAGGTCTTTGGTCTCATAGGAAGCTTTCTAGTGGTCAGGTAGATTTAGAAGATCTAGCTAAGTGGCACGAAAAAAATCTTGAAGGCAAACCAGAGTTTCACATTATCTCTAATGATAGTGGTGGCGATGTAAACCCATCTGTGCTTAGAGGAAAATTAGATCAGTATAAGCCAGACTTTGTCGTGGTTGACTACCTACAGCTAATGTCTCCAAACCAAAAGTCAGATAACGAAACTGTTAGAATGAAAAACCTTTCTCGTGAACTAAAGCTTATGGCTATTTCTGAGCAGGTTCCGATCATGGCAATTTCTTCTGCAACACCAGACGATGTCACAAAGCTAGACACAGTTCCAACTCTTGGCCAGACAGCCTGGTCTAGACAGATTGCTTACGATGCCGACTGGGTCCTAGCTCTAGGCCGTGCAGCCAACAGTGATATTATTGAGTGTGTATTTAGGAAAAACCGTAATGGCTATATGGGAGAGTTTTTAGTCCAGGCAGACTTTGACAAAGGCTGGTACAGGTATAAAGACTTCGAGGATAAGTAGTTATAATTATTACATGCTTAATATACACCACAAGCCAATCAAGAAGTTTGGCTTAGATGGAAATATCCATGATGACTCTGCCATACCAAGACTCAAGGGTGAGTATATAAGACTGCTAGTAACAGAGATGAGACTTTCTGGATATGTCCCAAGGCTTGACATTAATCCAGATTTTACGATATACTATAACGAGCTAAAAGATTTTTTTGAATTTAAACTAAGTTTATACGGAATATATATAGGAAAGAAACAAAGCGAATGGATACTGGGAATAGACGAAGCAAAACCAATCTATATACAAGAGAGCAAATCAAGAGAGTCCTTGAAGGAACGGGCCTAGAGGTCCAGTCAGAAGTAGACACTGACTTTATTATCTTTTGTCCATTTCACGCTAACAACAGAACGCCAGCTGGAGAAGTAGATAAGATTACTGGCGTATTCTTTTGTTTCTCATGCCACCACGTCTGCGACTTTATAGAACTTGTTATGCACTATTCTGGAAGAAAATATTTTGAGGCTGTCAGATTTATTAAGAGCAAGGAAGAAAGCTCTTCTGTTCTGGATAGGATTAATAAAAAGCTAGTTGATGTTCCAGAGTATGTTCAGTATGATCAGGTTTCAATTAAAAGACTTAACTCCCAAGCTTTAGAATCTCCAAGAGCCATGAGATATTTTGAAGGCAGACTTATTCCAGAAGCTTCTGTTAAAAAGTTTTGGCTTGGCTATTCTGAAAAGCAAGACATGGTAACTATTCCAGTTCACTCTCCAGACGGCATGGAAGTTGGATTTGTTGGTAGATCAATTGAGGGCAAAGACTTTAAAAACACCCCAAGACTTCCGAAAGCAAAGATATTGTTTAATCTTCATAGGGTTAAGACATCTAAGAAAGTTTACGTAGTTGAGTCATCTTTCGATGCGATTAGACTAGACCAGTGCGGCTTCCCAGCGGTAGCCACCCTAGGGTCAAATGTCTCTAACTACCAAATAGACCTACTCAAAAAATACTTCAATAACATTTGCGTTATTGCAGATAATGATGAAGCAGGCGGCAACATGAAAGACAAGATTGTAGAAAATCTTGGATCTCGTGTTATCGTAATACAACTAAATAAAAAATACAAAGATATAGGCGATATGTCAGATGATGAGATTAAGCAATTAGATGAATCATTTGACAAATCAATCGCTTCAATGTTAAAATAATAAACTAAGATATAGGAGAAAAAATGAGCGTAGTAAAAGGGCTAAAGAATATCAATGCACTACTTGATAAGCCAAAATATGATGAAAATAAAGCAAAGGTTCGCTGGCTAAAGCTGGCAGATGGACAGTCTGTAAAGATTCGTTTCATTGAAGAGCTAGATGAGGATAGCTCAAGCTATTCTGAAGAGCGAGGCCTTGCACTTGTTGTAAAGGAACACACCAATCCAAAGGACTACAGACGCAAGGCTGTAGATACCATGGACACCGAAGGTCGTGACTGGGCAGAAGAAATGCACAGAAAAGATCCAAAGGCTGGATGGAGAGCACGTCTCCGTTTCTACTGCAACGTTCTAGTTGATGATGGACTAGAAGATCCATATGTTGCTATTTGGTCTATGGGAGTAAGCAAGCAGTCTGCATTTAATACCATTCGTGAGTTCGCTCTTGAGACTGGAAGCATTTCAAATCAGACCTGGAAGCTAAAGAGGAATGGTCAGGGTACGGAAACAAGCTATACCCTTATTCCTTCAACTCCAGATAAGGAACCATTCAATTGGACAGACATCCGTCCATATCCACTAGAGTCAGCTTTGAGCAAGGTACCATATGCCGAGCAAGAAGCTTTCTACCTAGGCTTTGACACACCGTCTTCCGCCTCTAGTTCGAACATAGATTGGTAATATAGTCTATGTCCTATGTTGGCTTACATGTCCACACTCATTACAGTCTATTTGACGGCATCGCTACTCCATTAGAGTATGTAGAGCGTGCCAAAGAACTGGGTATGGATGCATTGGCAATTACTGACCACGGATCTCTTTCTGGTCACAGGGAGTTCTTTCGGGCTGCTAATGAGAGTGGCATTAAGCCGATATTAGGAGTAGAGGGTTATATAACCCAAGACAGATTTGATCAAAGAGACAAGGAAGAAAGGAAAGGCCTTTTAGACCTAGTCTATAACCACATAATTATTATTGCAAAGAATGATGTTGGTCTAGAAAATCTAAACAAGCTTAACGAAATTGCTTGGACTGAGGGCTACTACAAAAAGCCACGCATTGATTATGAAGTGTTAGAGAAGTATTCAGAAGGGCTTATCGTTCTTTCTGGTTGCTTGTCTGGTGCACTAGCAAAAGCTATTGAGGCTGAAGAGCTTGCAGAGGCAAAGCACATTATTGAATGGCATAAGCGTGTTTTTGGAGAAGACTATTATATTGAAGTAATGCCGCATAATCCACCAGAAGTGAATAATCAGCTGCTTGAGCTAGCTGATGAGTATGGCGTCAAGGCTGTGGTAACTCCAGACTGTCACCACTCACATGCTGGACAAAAAGAAATTCAAGAGCTAAAGCTAATTCTTAATACATATGCTAATAAGATTGCCAAGGATGCTACATACGAAAAGTCCCTTAAGCATGACAATCTTATGGATAAGCTGGATTATCTTTACGGTGCAGATAGACAGATGTCTTTTAATAAGTTTGAAATTCATTTACTATCCTATGAAGAGATGAAGAATGCAATGTCATCTCAGGGAATAGACAGAGAAGATATTTACCAGAGCACCCTTGAGATTTCTGAAAAGATTGGCTCTTACGATATTCAGGATCACCTAGACTTGCTCCCAGTTCAGTACCAGAAGCCAGATGAAGAGCTGAGAAATCTTGCTCTTGAGGGTCTTGCCCAAAGAGGCTTAAAGGACAAGCAGGAATACCTGGATAGACTACAGGAAGAGCTGTCTGTAATCAAGGATAAAAAGTTTGGTCCATACTTTCTTGTAGTTCGAAACATGATTTCTTGGGCAAAGAAAGAAGGCATCCTTGTAGGTCCTGGCCGTGGATCTTCTGCAGGATCTTTACTTTGCTATGCGTTAGGGATTACAGATATTGATCCAATCAAGCACGGACTTCTGTTTTTCCGATTTATCAATCCAGAGCGTAATGACTTTCCAGATATCGATACGGACATCCAGGACTCACGTCGTGAAGAAGTAAAAGACTATCTTGTACGTCAATATCGTCACGTAGCATCTATTGCAACATTCCTACAGTTCAAAGACAAGGGTGTTGTTAGGGACATTGCTCGTGTGCTAAACATACCGCTGACCGACGTAAATAAAGTTATGAAAGTCGTAGATACTTGGGACGATTATTGCACATCAAAACAAGCTGCCTGGTTCCGTGAAAAGTATCCAGAAATTGAAAAATACGGTGAACAACTGCGTGGCCGCATTCGTGGCACTGGAATCCATGCTGCTGGTGTTGTCACCTCAAAGTCTCCAATATTTAAATATGCACCACTGGAAACAAGAACTTCTCCAGGAAGCGGAGACAGAATTCCAGTTGTTGCGGTAGACATGGAAGAAGCGGAGCGCATCGGACTAATTAAGATCGATGCTCTAGGTCTAAAGACCCTGTCAGTGCTAAGAGACACCTTGGATATTATTAAGGATAGGACTGGGAAAGATATAAATCTTTTAGAAATTGATATGGAAGACGACAAGGTCTACGAGATGCTTTCTTCTGGATATACTAAGGGAGTGTTTCAGTGTGAAGCTACACCATATACAAATCTTTTGGTAAAGATGGGGGTAAAGAATTTTGCAGAGCTAGCTGCTTCTAACGCTCTAGTTCGACCAGGTGCCATGAATACTATTGGTAAAGACTATATTGCTCGTAAGCACGGCAAGCAAAACATTAGCTATCATCACCAAGTCATGAAGGCATTTACTCAAGATACCTATGGGTGTATCTTGTATCAGGAGCAGGTTATGCAAGCCTGTACTGAGCTAGGCGGAATGTCGATGGCCGAAGCTGACAAGGTTCGTAAAATTATTGGTAAAAAGAAAGATGCAAAAGAGTTTGACCAGTTTAAGGAAAAGTTTGTTTCTGGTGCGTCTAACTATCTATCTCCAAATGATGCGCTAAACCTGTGGACAGATTTTGAAGCTCACGCAGGTTACTCATTTAACAAGTCTCATGCGGTAGCCTACTCAACACTATCTTACTGGACAGCCTGGCTTAAAAAGTATTATCCAATAGAGTTTATGTACTCTGTTCTTAAGAATGAAAAGGATAAGGATGCCAGGACTGAGTATTTGATCGAAGCCAAGAGAATGAACATTTCTATTAGGCTTCCACACATCAATGAATCAGACATGGACTTTAAAATTGAGGGTAAGGGCATTAGGTTTGGACTAAGCTCAATCAAGTATATCTCTGACAATATTGCAAAGAAGTATATTGCTAGAAGACCATTTGCCTCCTATAAAGATCTTGAGGCGTTTACTTTTGGAAAGGGCAACGGAGTCAATAGCCGTGCACTGCAAGCACTTAAGCTAGTAGGAGCAGCAACTTTTGATGATAACCCAAGAAATGAAAACGAGGTACGAGAGAGCCTTTATGAGTATCTAAACCTCCCAGAGTTTAACATAGATATTCCATCTCACTACTATGCATTTATTAATGACATAGAAGAGTTTGAAGAAAAGGGTGCGTACGTTCTCATGGGAATGGTTAAAACAATTAAACGTGGCAAGGGTTGGTCACGTGTAGAAATTCTAGACAAAACAGGAAGTGTTGGGATATTTGATGAAGAACAGACAACTATTGAAACTGGTAAAACCTACCTTGTTTTATGTAATGATAATCGGATTGTTAATGCTATCAGTGTTGACGAAATTAAAGGTTCTGAATCCGCCCTGGTTAAGTTCTTAAACTATAAGATGCTGCCATATAAGGATGACGAAATGTTTGTTATTTCTTTTAAGCCAAGAGTTACAAAGGCAGGTAAGAAGATGGCATCTCTTACCTTGGCAGATACTTCACGAAACCTACACTCTGTCACAGTATTCCCTACAGCCTTTCCAAAGGCATACATGAATATTAAAGAGGGCATGGCATACACTTTTGAGTTTGGTAAAACAAAGGATGGAACAATTATCTTGGAGGATATAAAATAATGATTACAGTATACACAAAGCCTTCGTGCGTTCAGTGCGATGCAACTAAAAGAATGATGGACAAGCTGAATATTGAGTATTCAACTGTGGACATTACAGTAAACGAAGAAGCTCTAGATCTGGTAATCTCTAAGGGATTTAAGTCAGCTCCAGTAGTTATTACAGACGATGATTCTTGGTCAGGATTTAATCCAGACAAGATTTCGGGATTGGTGGGCTAATGACTACTATTGAAGAAGCAATGGCTCAGTTAGATCCCAAGATTAGGAAAAGGCTAAGCACTGGTGTTGGTATCAAGACAGAGATGCAGCCTACGCCAAGTGCAGGACTAAACCGTGCCCTAGGTGGTGGCTTTCCTTATGGAAGGCAGGTTCTTCTTTGGGGAAGCAAGTCTAGCGCAAAGTCTTCACTTTGTCTGCAAATGATTGCTATGGCTCAAAAAGAGGGCAAGCTTTGCGCATGGGTTGACGCAGAAATGTCCTATGACGAAGACTGGGCAAAAAAGCTAGGGGTGGATACAGAAAAGCTAATATACTCTGAAGCCAGAAGTATAAATGATATGGTAGACGTTGGTGTTGCACTTCTTCAAGCAGGTGTAGACATTATCGTAATTGACAGTATTAGCTCTCTTCTTCCAGCTGTGTATTTTGAAAAAGACTCCGATGAGCTAAAGGCTTTGGATCAGACTAAGCAGATCGGTGCTGAGTCTAAAGACTTAAAGCATGCTTGGCTAATGCTAAACTATGCCAATAATCGGGAGAAGCCAGCTCTTATAGTTGCAATTTCTCAGGCAAGGAATAACATTCAGGCCACCTATACTCAGGCAGCTCCAACAGGAGGGCTGACAACACAGTTTATGTCATCTACAATAGTTAAACTGTTTTCATCTAGCTCTGACTCTCAGGCTATCAAGGCAAAGATTCAGTCGGGAGATAAGCTAATAGAGCAAAAGGTTGGTCGAAAGGTCCGATGGGAAGTTCTTAATTCTAAGACATCTGCCCCAGGAGATTCTGCTGAGTATGACTTTTACTACAGAGGAGACATGATTGGAATTGATTCTGTTGGAGACTTAGTAGATACTGCAGAGATGCTTGGATTTGTAAGCAGAACTGGGGCCTGGTACCAATTGGAAGACGGAACTAAGTTGCAGGGTAGAGATGCTTTTGTTGCTAAGGTAAGAGAAGATAAAGAGCTTTACAATATGCTATACGAAAAGGTACACAGTGTCTAGATATACAGTTTACCAAGGGAAATTTAAGTGCCAAATGTGTAGTGCTGAAGTAACTAGCCTTAGACATTACCCAGAAGAAAAACTACTTACATGGATGTGCCTTGAAAAACATCTAAGTGAGGTATCTTTAAAAACTAAAACAAAGAAAGATTATGAGCGAGAGATCTGAAATTAAGCGTTTAGGGGCCAAGGCTATAAAGAATAGTGGCAGAGGTACAACTAAGGGCGACGCAGTCTTTGAAAACTTTACGGTAGATTTTAAAGAGTATCCAAAAGGATTTACCGTAAACCAGGATAACTGGGCAAAGGCAACTACAGATGCAATGAAAAATAAAAATGACCCAGCTATCATCGTGGTACTGGGAGAAGGAAATAAAAAAACTAGACTAGCAATAATAGAGCTATCTCTATTAGAGCAACTAATTGAGGATTAATTATGAAGACATTATTTTTAGATATTGAAACAACACCTATGCAGGTTTATACATGGGGGCTATGGGATCAGAACATTAGTATTGATCAAATTATTAAGAGTACTGAAATGCTGTGCTTTGGAGCCAGGTGGCTTGGAAGCAAAAAGGTAATTTTTAAATCAGTACACCATGACGGCAAACAGGCCATGCTAGAAGAGCTGCACGAACTTATGGAAGAGGCAGATGTGCTTGTTGGCTGGAACTCAGCTGCATTTGATCACAAACATATAAATAGAGAGTTCTTGGAAAATGGCATGCTACCGCCATCACCAGTTAAGGATTTAGATTTGATGAGTGTAACAAAAGCAAACTTTATGTTTCCTTCAAATAAGCTAGACTATGTGGCACAGAAGCTTGAGGTTGGGGCAAAGGTTAAGCATTCTGGATTTAGACTATGGCTTGGATGCATGGCTGGCGATAAGGACTCTTGGAAAGAAATGAAGAAGTATCAAATTCAGGATGTTAATCTACTAATAGATTTGTATGACATTCTATTGCCATGGTTTGTTACTAGTAGCAGGGTGTCTAGCAAAGAGAAACAGGCCATTATAGAGGCAACCGAAGCCTACTAGGCTATGGTGTATAATTTAATTATGACATCATATAAAGATTTTAAGGCAACTCAAAGACATATATCTAACCAGGACTTTAATGTGACAGTGGTTGATGATATATTTGAACAAGGGCACATTGACAGGATCTATGAAATTATTGGCAATGCCTCAGAAGAGCAGACCAGGATTCAGCCTTGGGCTAGTCATAAGGTTTGGGACGTATCTTTGGGCGAAGAGATTGAAGATAGGATTAATCAAGTTGTAAAGAATTCTTTGGGAGATCATCTAGTGCTTAAAAAAGACTACTCTTTTGCAAGGTATTCTCCTAAATTTGGATATCGAGCAAAACTTTTCCCACACTACGACACTAGACCAAGTCAGAGGGTAACGTTCGACATTCAGCTAAAAACTTCAGAGCCTTGGGCACTTGTTGTAGAGGAGGATGTCTATAATCTACAGGATAATCAGGCTCTGGTTTTTGCAGGAACTCAGCAAATACATTGGAGAGAAGACAAGCAGATAGCAGATGATGCAGAGATCGACATGATCTTTTGTCATTTAGAGTATGTGTCCGATATGCCACTAGACAATCAGCAGGAAGACGTTCTGAGGGAACGTGCAAGTTTCTTAATAGGAGAAACTGGCATTAGCAACCTGGAGGAACAAGTTGAAGTTTGATGAAAAAAATATAGTTGTACAAAACGTTTTAACAGACTCTGAGCTAGAAGACGTGCTTAGCTCAATTAAAAACCCTTATAACAAATATGTTATGAGTATGTTTGTGCAGCAAATTTCAGACTTTAAAATGCCAGAAAAAATTGAGCAAAAAATAATTTCGCATGTTGAAAAAATAACAGGGCTTTCTGGATTTGAAATGGAATATCAGTTCTCCAGGTATGAACTTTTAGACATTAATGGAAAGACTGAAGTTCCAAGCCTTCGCCCACACTTTGACAGATTTAGCGAGCCAAGATTCACGTTTGATTATCAGCTAGATTCAAATGTTAGCTGGCCTATTTATGTAGAGGGAACAGAGTTTGTTTTAAACAATAACGAAGCGTTAACATTTAGTGGAACACATCAGGTACATTGGAGACCAAGCAGAGACTTCGTTCCTGGAGAATTTATAGAAATGATATTCTGTCACTTATATCTTAAAGATAGTAAAGATACGGTTGGCCTAGAGCACTTTGATTTTATGGATAATAGGTCAGAAGAATGGCTTTTAAAGCTGGGATCTCAAAATGACTAATGTTGCAAAAATGCATAAGTTCTTGTCGGGCTTTGATAGATATAATAAAACTCTACCAATTTACGTAGAGAGTCCATTTTCCGAAGATCAAATTTTAGAACTAAAAGAAGCAATTAGCCTAATTAAAAATACGCCCTTGGCGTCTCATCCATTGCCTGGAGACAAAGAGGAGTTCATAAGCACAACCAGCAGACTTGAGCCCAGACTAATGACTCATATGTCTAGACTGATTGTTGAGTTTGATTGCCCAGAATCCGTAGAAAAGGTTATGGACTCTTACTCTAAGCCGTTGCACAAAGATGAAATAAAGCTTGCACATTATAGCTATATAGACTATGACTTAAAGTATGGTGACGGAAGGTATGAGCCCACGCTACCACCACATATAGATAGCACAGAAAACCTTGTAACCTTTAATTACCAGCTTGGCGGTAACATAGATTGGGATATCTACATAAACAATCAACCATATAGTCTCAAGACTGGAGACGCCATAATCTTTAGTGCAGTTAATCAAGTACACTGGAGGCCAAAGCGTGAGTGGAGAGAGGGAGACTTTTTGGAGATAGTCACCTTTGACTACTGCCCAGCAGCAGACTGGGCACTTACTGGAGAAGAGGACCCTATCGATCCATTAAAAAGACCAGAAGCTCACAAAGAATATTTAGAAGGCTTGAAGGAGCGTATAGAGTTTACATCAGCCTGGGACATGTATAATTCACTTGCCAAAAATATTGGTAAGTAGTAGCCGAATATGGTAGAATAGAGTAATTATGGAAAACAACACTTCAACTATAGACATGATTAACGGACTGTCAGAAGTAGCAGATTATATGAACGATGAGGAATTAACTTCCGCACTTGTTTTTATTTCAAAAGTTATACTAAAGCCAGACATTCCAATGAGTGTGGTAACTCTAGAAATCGTTCGTCTTCAGGCAATTGCAGCTAAAATGGCATTTCGTGCAACCTGGTTGACTAACGTAGAAAAAGGAGATAGAGCGAAAAAGAATATTTATTATACTGCAGCAGAATCAATCAATAGCTTGGTTGCTGCCCTTAAATATATCATTCGCTAACTAGCTATGGCTAAAAATTTATTACAGCAGGTAATGCTAAAAAGTCCAGAAAATTCTGGTCCATCGTTTCTTAATACAAAAGATCTTATTGATAAGATTAACTACGGGTATATCGCTAAGCGTGAGCCAAAGTTTACAAAGAAAAACTCTTTTGCTCCAAGCACAATAGCATACTCTCATGGAGAGTGTCCCAGATACTGGTACCTAGCTTTTGAGGGTGCAACGTTCGAGGATAATGCCGATGCTTACGGCGGGGCAAATATGACTAGCGGAACAAAGTCGCACGAGCGAATCCAGCAAGCCATGGCTGACGCAGGAATTCTAAAAGATTCAGAATTTAAAGTTACTTATAGCGATCCACCAATTTTTGGATTTGGAGATGTTATTCTAGATTGGGCAGGCGAGGATCTTCTTGGAGAGATTAAGACAATGCCTAATGAAGGTTTTGAGTATAGGAAAGCAAGTGGCAAAGCAAAGCTAGGACATTTAATCCAGCTGCTTATCTATATGAAAATATTAAACAAGACAAAAGCTGTCTTGATTTATGAAAACAAAAATAATCATGACCTTCTGGTAATACCAGTAGAGATTAATGATTATTATGTCAGGTGGGTAAACCAGGCGTTTGAATGGATGAAAACGGTACGTAAGGCATGGGAAAGCAAAACTCTGCCAGAAAAGAACTATCGATCTAATTCTAAAATTTGCAAGACATGTCCAATACAAAAGGCATGCGCAGAGGCTGGCAAGGGACTAATAAAGATTAATTCCTTGGAGCCTCTAGATGAAAAGCAAGCATTGTAATTGGTGTGACTCTGTATTTGAAACAGAGATTTCTTATCAGATATACTGTTCTTCAGGGTGCAGAGAATCTGCAACCAAAGAAAAGATGGCACAGAAGTATGCCCAAAACAGAAGAAGCAAAAGGATAGGAAAAGAAAGACTTTGTAAAAGCTGTAACGGGCCGCTTTCTGCTTATAACGATGAGCCACTATGTACTAAGTGTATAGTAAATCCTCAAGACGTAAAAAAAGCCATAAAAGAAATAAGGGATTTCTCTAATGGTAAATTTGAGTAAATTCTCTTCTGTTCCAAATAGGATCATTTCAATTGACGCAAGTACCACCAGCATAGCCTATGCTGTTTTTGAAAATAAAAAACTTATTCTTAGTGGCAAGGTTGAGTTTTTAGGTAAGAATGTCTATGAAAAAATATCAAGCGCAATAGGGTCAGTTGTAGACGTTATAAGAGATATTAACCCAGAGGCTTTGGTCATAGAAAGGGCAATTTTTATAAATAGTCCAAAAACAATGTCTGAGCTTTCTATGGTTCAGGGTGCCATACTTGCAGGAGCATCCTTGGCTGGAGTTAAAGTCTTTAAGGGCACAAACCCAATAGCCTGGCAAACATATATTGGCAATGGAAAAGTCACAAAAGATGCCAAGCTATTGATGAGAAAAGAAAATCCAGGCAAGTCAGAGTCTTGGTATAAGCAACATGAGCGTGAGGTCAGGAAGCAAAAGACAATCAACTTTGTTAATATTAACTATGATTTAGAAATTAGCGATAATGACATTGCAGATGCAGTTGGGATAGGCCATTATGCATTACAAAATTGGGACAGGCTGGGGGATTGACAGAAAAGATCATGGCTGCTAAACTATATACCAATGAAGCATGGCTAAAGAAACGCTACTGGCTTGACAAGAAGAGCCCAGAAGAAATTGCAAAAGAGTGCGGGACAAGCGTAGAGACAGTCTACGTTTATCTTGCTAAGTTTGGATTAAGGAAATCCCGTAGATGAATACAGTAAACGATATCAATAGAATATGCGATGAGATCAAGCGCATGCTAATAGAGAAAAATCTGGCATACGGAGACTCAGCCCTAGATCCAGTTAGAATTTTTTCTAAAGCAAATAGCATGGAGCAGCTGCTAGTTAGGATTGACGACAAGCTGTCTAGGTTTGCAAGGGGAAAGAAGTACCCAGGAGATAACGACATTGATGATTTGATCGGATATCTAGTTCTTCTTAAAGTTTCTAAAGAACGAGGGGCCAATGAGAAGGCGTAACCCCACAGAAGAGCAGCCAACTAAGTTTGCAAAAGATCCAGAAATTATGATTGATGGGTTCTCAATTATCAAGGGAGATCTTTTTAAGGTTAAGGGCGAGCATGGCTCTAAGTTTAAGTTCCAAAGCCTTACAACGAACCTTGAAACTGGAGCTCAGTGGATAGATTGTTTCGAAATCCAACGTGGCCAGGTTGGGGCATACAGAAGCTTTAAATCTGATAGTATTAAACGTATCCCACAAAGAGGAAAGAGGGCTAAGCGTGTCATTTGAAGATCTAACAATAGAACACCTTGATGAAGTAAACAGGGTAGTTGAAAAGTATTTGGCTGGTAATGAACCAACCCAAATCTCTAAAGAGCTAGATATGCCAAGACAAAAAGTTGTTGCATATATAAATGAGTGGAGAGTCATGGCTGCAGATAATGCAGCTATTCGAGGACGTGCTAGAGAAGCTTTGGCAGGTGCAGACGCTCACTACAACAAGCTAATTCAAAAAGCTTATGAGGTTATGGATGATGCTACAACTACAGCAAACCTTGGTGCAAAAAATGCTTCAATTAAATTAGTTATGGATATTGAAAAAACTAGAATTGAAATGCTACAGAAGGCTGGACTTCTAGAAAATAAAGAACTAGCAGAAGAAATGCTAGAGATTGAAAACAAGCAGGAAATTTTAGTTGGCATACTCAAAGACATTGCCTCCGAGCATCCAGAAATTAGAGATAAGATTATGCGAAGACTTTCAGATGTGTCTAGAAAGCAAGAAGTAATAACGGTGGTCCACACGGATGTTTGATGAGTTCTTAGAAGTTCTTAAAGCGGACAACTTTGAAGAAAAGCCAGTAGACGCTAAGACATTTGTTGAGGGTGATGACTTCCTTCAGCAACCACCACTCTCTCAAGTCCAGTATGACATTGTCGAGGCAATGAGTCAGATCTACAGGGTAGAAGATTTAATTGACCTGATGGGGGAAGAAGAAGGCCGTCGCTATTATAAAAAGTATACAAAGAATGAAGTAATTCTGCAGCTTGGTAAAGGATCTGGAAAAGACTTCACGTCTACGGTTGCTTGTGCATACATTGTTTATAAGCTGTTGTGTCTAAAAGATCCTTCAAGATATTTTGGAAAGCCAAGTGGGGATGCCATAGATATCATTAACGTTGCTATTAACGCACAGCAGGCTAAGAACGTTTTCTTTAAAGGCTTTAAAAGTAAGATTGAAAAGTCTCCCTGGTTTGCTGGAAAGTTCTATGCAAAAGCTGATAGCGTAGAATTTGATAAGGCAATCACTGTTTATTCTGGACATTCGGAAAGAGAGTCCCACGAAGGACTTAACCTTATCCTGGCAGTGCTTGATGAGATTTCTGGTTTCGCTCAAGAGATTGGCACTGGTAATGACCAGGGTAAGACAGCTGATAATATTTATAAGGCATTCCGTGCATCCGTAGATTCACGTTTCCCAGATCTTGGAAAGGTAGCATTGCTATCATTCCCAAGATATCCAGGAGACTTTATTTCTAAAAGATATGATGACGTCATTATGGAAAAAGAAGTAATCTCTAAGACTCATAAGTTTATTATGAATGAGGATCTTCCAGAAGATTCTCCAGGAAACTCTATGGAAATTTCTTGGGATGAAGATAATATAATTTCTTACAAGTACCCAGGAATGTTTGCACTAAAAAAGCCAACCTGGGAAGTTAACCCTACAAGAAAGATAGATGACTTTAAGCTTGCGTTTTACACAGACCTAGGCGATGCCATGCAGCGTTTTGCCTGTGTCCCCACCTTTGCATCTGATGCGTTCTTTAAGCAGCAGGAAAAGGTTCGAGCATGCATGACCATAAGAAACCCAATTGATTCAAATAAAAGATTTGATGAGACCTTTAAGCCAGATCCGAATAAGAAGTATTTTGTCCATGCTGACCTTGCTCAGAAGCATGACAAGTGTGCTGTAGCAATTGCTCACGTAGAGAAATGGGTATCTGTTCAGGTAATGAAGGACTATGAGCAAGTCGTGCCAATGGTAATCGTAGATGCTGTTGTCTACTGGGAGCCAAGAATAGAAGGGCCAGTAAATCTTTCCGAAGTAAAGCAATGGATACAAAACTTAAGAAGGCAAGGCTTCGATATTGGGATGGTGTCATTTGACCGTTGGCAATCGTTTGACATTCAGAATGAGCTCAAGTCCGTTGGTATGAGAACAGAGACAGTGTCGGTAGCTAAAAAGCATTATGAAGACATGGCCATGCTTATGTATGAAGAAAGATTGGCAATGCCAACAATTGAGCTTTTATTTGAAGAGCTTACGGAATTAAAAATCATGAAAAATAATAGGGTTGACCACCCAAGAAAGTCTTCAAAAGACCTTGCAGACGCTGTCTGCGGAGCTATCTTTGGGGCTATTTCTCACACCCCAAAGGATCAAAACCTTGAAGTAGAGATTCATACTTTTAGTGATAGGTCAAAATCAGACCTTGACATGGACAGGCAAGATGTGATAAAATATAAGCCTATGCCAGAAGACGTTAAAGAGTATTTGGATAGATTCAATTTATTATAATAAGGAGAAAAACTATGACTTCATTTAAGAAGCCACTAATTGCTATTGCTTCGGCAGTAGCGCTTGTTGCAACTGCTATCTTGGCAGTTCCAGCTAACGCAACCGTAAATGCGGCTGTAACCGTAGGTGCAACAGACGTAGCAACTACATCTAAGGTATCAACAACTCCAGCAACTCCAACAGTTCCATCAGACAACAAGGTTGACCTTGCTGACACTGTTAAGTTTGTTGTTACAGTAGCAACTGGTACAGTTGTTCGTGCATCAGCAACTGATGCAAAGCTAGTAACAGCTTTGGATGCAGCTGACGCTCCAGTACCTGCTTCTGCAGGAACTTCTAGCGTTGAGATTGCAACAGGTTCTGGAACTACAGCAACCTTCTATGCATTCACTACTAAGACCACAGCTGGTTCAGTTGTTGTTTCTGTTGGTGGATCATCTACAACCTACTACCTAAAGGGTGTTGCTGGTCCTGCATACAACCTATCAGTTTCAGTACCAACTGTTGCTGGCCTTGGTTCGGATGTAGACTTTACTGCAACCGCTACTGACGTATTTGGTAATAAGGTTGAGAATGCAACAATTACAACAACACTTCTTCGTGGAACTGTTAAGACAGCACTAACCTGGAACTCAACCGATAAGCTATACAAGGGTGTAATCACCACTCCTGCTACCGCTGGTGCAGTTGCTGGTATTGCAAACATTTCTGCCACAGACGTGACTGGCCTAGCAAAGGCAGTAAAGGAAGTATCTTTCTCTATTGCAGCTGCAGACCTACTTACTCAGGTAGCTATTCTGAATGCAGACAATGCAAAGCTAAAGAGCGACTTTAACAAGCTAGCTGCTAAGTACAACAAGCTAGTAAAGAAGTCCAAGAGAGTTAAGCTAGTCAAGTAATTAAAGCAAGATAGACTTGGGGAAGGGCTATTTTTGCCCTTCCCTTTGTTTATCTCCAAACAAAAAAGAGAGGTATAATTAATGTCCATAAACATTGTGTATTTCTCAAATTACTCAGGAAATACAAAAAGATTTGTAAATAAGGTAGATGATGGAAGCTTTAATATTGCTAGGATTCCTATTGATTCTGGGATTGGGCATGCTCCTTTTGTTTCCAATTCTCCTTATATACTCTTTGTACCGACTTACGGTGGAGGATCCGAACGTAGTGCGATTCCCAGACAAGTCAGACAATTTTTAAATGTACCCCAAAACAGAGATCTCCTCAGAGGAGTAGTTGGATTTGGGAATACAAACTTTGGAGAACATTTTTGCAAGGCTGCAGAATTAATCTCTAAAAAAACTGGAGTACCAATTGTTGCTAGGATAGAAATATTCGGCACACCCGAAGACGTAGACAAAGTAAAACAAAGGATGAGGATTCTATATGACAACGAGTAGCGAACATGGATACCATGAGCTAAATGCAACACTTAATCTGTATGATGCAGATGGAAAGATTCAGTTTGGAAAAGATAAAGAAGCAGCCAAGGCTTACTTCTTAGATCACGTAAATCTAAATACTGTTTTCTTTCACTCTATTGAGGAAAAGTTACACTACCTTGTAGAGAATGAATATTACGATGAAGCAGTGCTAAAGCAGTACTCAGATGAATTCATTAAGGAGTTGTTCAAGCATGCATATTCGTATAGGTTTAGGTTCCCTACTTTTGTCGGAGCGTATAAGTTTTACACATCCTATGCATTAAAGACCTTTGATGGCGAACGCTATCTAGAAAGATTTGAAGATCGTGTAGTCATGAATGCTCTAATGCTTGCACGTGGTAATGAGGAGATTGCTAAGAATACAGTAGATGAGATTATCTCTGGTCGCTTCCAGCCTGCAACCCCCACCTTTCTAAATGCTGGCAAGAAGCAGCGTGGAGAGTTTGTTTCCTGTTTCCTCTTACGTGTTGAAGATAACATGGAATCGATTGCTCGTGCTGTCACATCATCCTTGCAGCTATCAAAGCGTGGTGGTGGAGTTGGTTTAAATCTAACAAACGTTCGTGAGCACGGAGCACCAATTAAAAAGATTCAGAATCAATCATCTGGAGTTATCCCAGTAATGAAAATGCTTGAGGATGCATTCTCCTACGCCAACCAGCTAGGTGCTCGTCAAGGTGCAGGTGCGGTATACCTAAACGCTCACCACCCAGACATCATGAAGTTCTTGGATACAAAGAAAGAGAACGCTGATGAGAAGACTCGTATCAAGACGCTAAGCCTTGGGGTAGTTATTCCAGACATTACTATTGAGCTTGCTAAAACTAACGAAGATATGTACCTTTTCTCTCCTTACGATGTTGAGAGGGTATATGGAAAGCCAATGAGCGACATCTCGGTCACCGAGAAGTACAACGAGATGGTTGATGACCCACGTATCCGTAAGTCCAAGATCAAGGCACGTGAGCTATTCGAAAAGATTGCAGAGCTGCAGTTTGAGTCGGGATACCCATACATTGTTTATGAGGATACTGTAAACAAAGAAAATCCAATTGACGGCCGCATCAACATGTCTAACCTTTGCTCTGAGATCCTTCAGGTGAATACACCCACAACCTATAACAATGACATGTCCTACAAGGATATTGGTAAAGATATTTCTTGTAACTTGGGATCACTAAATATTGCAAAGGCCATGGAGTCCCCAGACTTTGAGAAGACAATTGAAGTTGCCATTCGCTCACTGACATCAGTATCTGAACAGTCCTACATCGACTCGGTAATGTCAGTTGCTGAGGGTAACAAGAAGTCTCGTGCAATTGGTCTAGGACAGATGAACTTGCACGGTTACTTTGGCAAAGAAGAGATGTATTATGGTGATGAGGAATCTATTGACTTTACTAATATCTATTTCTTGACTGTTCTATACTATGCCCTAAAGGCATCTAACAAGATTGCTATTGAGACTAAGTCGCCATTTGACGGCTTTAAGAAATCTAAGTATGCAGATGGATCTTTCTTTGACAAGTATACTCAGCAAAAATGGGAACCTGTAACAGAGAAGGTAGCTAAGATATTTAAGGATGCAAAGATTCGTATTCCTAAAAAGAAGGACTGGGAAGAACTTAAGGCTTCTGTAATGGAGCACGGTATCTACAACCAGAACCTGCAGGCTGTTCCACCAACTGGATCTATTAGCTATATCAATAATAGCACCAGCTCTATTCACCCTATTGCCTCTCAGATCGAGATTCGCAAGGAAGGCAAGCTAGGTCGTGTTTACTACCCAGCCCCATATCTAACTAACGATAATCGTGAATATTTCCAGGATGCTTATGAGATTGGCCCAGAAAAAGTTATCGATGTTTATGCAGCTGCAACACAGCACATTGACCAGGGTCTATCGCTGACCCTGTTCTTCAAGGACACCGCAACCACTCGTGACGTAAACCGTGCACAGATTTACGCATGGAAAAAGGGTATCAAGACTATTTATTACATTCGTATTAGACAGAATGCACTAGAAGGAACAGAGATGGAAGGATGCGTATCATGTCAGCTATAACAAGACCAGTTAACTGGAACAAGATTGAAGACCCAATTGATCTAGAAGTTTGGAATAGGCTTACAGCTAACTTCTGGCTACCAGAGAAGGTCCCACTATCTAACGACATCCAGTCTTGGTCTACGCTTAGGGATAACGAGAAGCTACTAACCATGCGTGTCTTCACTGGTCTAACCATGCTGGACACCATCCAGGGCACTGTAGGATCTATGTCAATCCTTCCTGATGCACGTACACAGCATGAAGAGGCAGTAATTACAAACATTGCATTCATGGAATCAGTACACGCTAAATCATACTCAAGTGTATTTTCTACACTAACATCCACACAGGAGATTGAGGATGCCTTTAGGTGGTCTGAGGATAATCCATACCTTCAGAAAAAGGCTGAGATTGTTCTTGGTTACTACCGTGGGGACGATCCGCTAAAGCGTAAGATTGCGTCTACTCTGCTAGAGTCATTCCTATTTTACTCAGGCTTCTACTGGCCTATGTATCTATCTTCTAGAGCAAAACTAACTAATACTGCTGACCTAATTAGACTTATCATTAGAGACGAAGCTGTTCACGGCTACTACATCGGATACAAGTTCCAGCTTGCATTCAATGAAGAGTCTCCAGAACGCCAGGCAGATCTAAAAGACTATGCATACTCAATGCTAATGGAATTATATGAAAATGAGATTAAATACACGGCAGAGCTTTATGATGAAATTGGTCTGACACACGATGTTAAAAAGTTCTTGCACTACAACGCAAATAAGGCACTGATGAACCTTGGGTTTGATGCACTGTTCCCTAAAGAGGTTTGCGACGTTAATCCTGCAATCCTTTCGGCATTGTCACCAAACTCAGATGAAAACCATGACTTCTTCTCTGGTTCTGGATCTTCTTATGTTATTGCAAAGCACGAAGCTACTACTGATGATGATTGGGAATTTTAGTATACCTAAATAAAATGGTATAATTATCCTGTTAGTCTTACCCCACTAACAAGGAGCAAAAATAAAAACCCCTATCAAAATTTTAGTAGTCCTGTCTCTAGCTTTTTTCCCATCATTTATGGGAGCTAGTTTTGCACATGCAAGCTGCGTCTACCCAGGACAAGAAGCTGCAGCTGCCGCTGCTCAGCAAGCAGCCTCAACAGAACCAGTAGTCACAGAAATTCGCACCTGCGGTGGAGACGATACCTCTTACCAGATTCCACTAACAACCAGCGTAACTTTCGATGGGATTGTCTACAACAATATTTATGCGACCACCAACTCAGTAATCACCTTCGGCAGACCAGACGGAACTTACTGGACCTACCCAGGCACCCCCTCTATCTCGCTTTACTCTTTTGACTGGGTTGTATACCCAAACAACAGAGCAGATGAACATCTCATCATTCGTTCATCAGATGGTGGATTTCAGGTAGACATTTCAGCTAGACCAATCTGGCTACAGGGCACATTAGAACCTACTCGTATTGTTATTACCGCTGCTATCCTTTCAGACGGAACAGTTGCAATGGCCTACACCCTAAGTGGTCCAGAGTACCCACAGAACAATCCACGAACTGGAGTGCGTCTAAATGATGGAAGCATTGTTGACTTCGAGACTTACGGAATTGAAGAGACAGAAGAGACTCCAGAGCTGGCACCAGAGCCAACTGAAGAAGCTCCATTTAACCCACCACCACCAGCTCCATCTCTTAACGCTCCAACAAACGTCACCGCTACTCAGCTGCAAGACGGAACCGTTCAGCTTACCTGGGATGCTCCAATACCTACTAGCACATCAGTAGAGCGTTACGCAGTTAGTTGGTCAACAGATAACTTCGCCACAGGTTGGGGAATCTCGTCTACCACAAACAGCATTAACATATCTAGAGATGCTTTTGCAACTACAGGTGGGTTGGATCAGACTTATCAATTCAGAATACGTTCTGATAACGACACAGAAGCTATCTATTCTTCCTTCTCAGATACTGCTTCGACATTAGTGGCGTCTCCTCCACCTCCTGCCCCCACAGTTCCAGAAGGTGCAACAACTACATGGGAAGGATCAGTTGTAGAGATAGTTGCCCCTGAAGGTCAGAGGATTGCTAGTGCCATAGGATACTACGGAGATCCAAACAACTCGACTCGTGGCCAAGATGTTTCTTCTATCCTCTTTGAATTGTTAGCTGGAGAAACTTCAGCAATAGTAGAGGTGTCTAACACCGTATTTGAAAATGATCCAGCCCCTGGAACGCCTAAGGTCTTGATTCTTCTAATAGTCTATGAGGATATTCCAGTTCAGACTCCGATTGAGCCATCCCCAGTCGTGCCCGTTGTACCAGAGCCACAGCCCTCCATACCAGCAACCCCAGAACCAGAACCGTCATTGGAGCCAGAGCCAGAAGAATCGACCACGCCACAGCCAGAGGAAATAGAGCCACCAGCAGAGCCAGAACCAGAACCTGTAATACCTTCTCCAATTGAACCTCCCGTTATAGAGCCTGAAGAAGAGTCTATCACATCTGCCGAAGAATTACCAGAGGAGATTTCCCCAGAATTGCTCATGGCTGTAGACCTCTCTCAGATCATAGCTACAGAGCTCTCAGAGGCCCAGGTAGGGGCTCTTATAGAGGCAGCGCTGGAGACCTTTGAGACAGCAGAACAGGGCTCAGAGGAGTATCAGCAGGCTCTGGAGGCCCTATTTGTGGCAGCCCAGGCCGATGACATTGTTTTAGATGAATCCCTAGTGGCTATCCCACTTCTTGGGGATGTTCTTGGTGGAGCCGTAGAGGCCCTAAACTTCCTTGGAAACGCAGGGGCAGACATGAGCCCACAAGTTAGAGAGGATTCAGAGAAGGTAGTAGTTACAGCAATTGTTGCGGTGCAAGCAGCTCTATCAGCAATTTCTATAAGCGGTATAGCAACAACAGTAAACATAAGGAGTGGATCGTAAAAAATGAAATTTTTAACAGCATTGGCTAAGGACATCGTAGAACAGGCATGGACATTGCTTGGCATGGTTGTGGCTTGGCTTGTTCTTGAAGGTTCCGCTAAGGAACTTACAGGAAACTTAATACTAATTACTTTATTAGTATGGGTAGTAACATTTCCGATTTTTCGTTATGAAAAAGAAGATAAATAAAATAGGAGGATAACATGGAAGAACAAGGAGTAACAGGAGGATGGGCAACCATCAAGAACATATTCTGGAGAATTCTAGCTGTGTTTGCAGCTTCGGGACTTAGCGTCTTGGGTGCTGGTGCAGTAGTAGGAATTGACCTAATTTCTGCAGTAATCATGGCAGGTATTCTTGGAGTAGCTAGCGTAGTAGAGAAGCTTGCAAGAGCATTCTTGGATGATGGCCAGCTAACCCTAGAAGAAATTAACCAGGCTTTTTCTAAAGTAGACAAAAACTCTAAGTAATTGTTTGACAACCCCCTCTCCTAGGTATATAATTATATCTAGGCTGAGGGGATTTGTCATTCTGTACAGTCTGCAGCTAACTGCCTTAGAAAGGGCTGTTCTTGAATCTTAAAACAATACATGATGCCACAATGCCAAATATTGTTCCAGGTGTTTATGGAGAAGTAGAAATAATTTTTGAGCCTGAAAGGCAGGCATATTTTTTATATCATAATGGTATAGGTTGGATGCAAACTGATAAAGACTTTACTCATCCAAAAGATACTTTTTATTCCCAATATGATCTAGCTTACGGAAATGTTTTGTTAACTGGTTTGGGCTTTGGGATTCTTCCAATTGCCCTTGCACAAAAAGAAAATGTTTCTAGCGTAACAGTTCTTGAGCTAAATTCAGATGTAGAAAAAGCTTTTTTAGAAAGTAATCCAGAAAATCATAAAATTAAAATCATTTCAGGAGATGCCACAACCTATGAAACTGATGTAAAATATGATTGTTTTTTACCAGATCACTATGAACTACAGCCCGACTCTTGGAAGCTGATGGATATGTCTAAAATTTTTAAAAGAATAAAAACAGAAACATACTGGCCATGGTCTATTGAGGGTTTATTTCTAAAAAAAGAATTCCCAAAAAATGATTCAGAATTTTTACTAGAAGAGTATCTTAATACTAATAGACATAAAGTTGGTAAAAGATGGCGAGAATTTTTGCTAAAAAACTTTATTGACCATCCCTCCCTAACTACTATTGAGGACGAAAAACTTGCCTTATATTTATGCAAGTGGTCAGGCTACCACCAGTCACTCAAAAATAGTTGACAAGCTTCCTCGAATTGGATATAATGTATATATGACTCAAAAGGATTTTTCTATGGATAACATCGTAGACAATGAGCCCTCACCGCCTGATTTTGATGAATGGCTTATGGTTGGCATTAGTAATGGCTGGGTAACTGAGCCATTCTGCTACACTCATGACGGAGATCCGTACATGACAGAAGAAGAAGAAAAAGAATGGGAAGACGGCGGAGACCCGTGTTCACCAGTTATTAAATTAATTAATCAATAGAAAGAAATAAATAATATGAAAAAAGTAATTATCGCTCTTGCTGCAGTTCTTGTGGTTGTTGGAATTATTCCAGCTCAGGCAAATGCTAACGGAGCAGTTGCAATTATCGATGTAAATTTTGAATCCAATCTAATCGGTGGAGAAGTAACAGAGGTTTGCTTGGCAGCACCTTCAGTGTGTAGCTCAGCCGCAACTCCAAGAAATGCTTCAGAGTTTAAGGCATTTAATCATGGAACAGTTATGGCAGACATTGCTAGATCTGCTGGTCCAGACGTCCCACTAGTTTTAATTGAAGCAGGCACAACTAAGACTGGAGTTATTACTGGAATTCAGCTGGCTAATGCTCTTAATTGGGTAATTACTAATTCGGCTAAGTATAACATTAAGGCAGTATCATTTTCCTACAACTCAGGTAATGGTGCAAAATGTTCTCCAGCATCGCCAGGGGTAGCTATTAAAACAACTCACGATAATGTGGTTAAGGCTATTACAGCTCTAAAGACATCTAATGTTAAGTTCTATGCTTCTTCTGGAAACTATGGAAGCGGAAACAATATTGATTATCCAGCCTGTATCTCAGACTCTATTGCAGTTGGCTCTACTCAGTTTATTGGTAGCACACAGAGATCAGACGTGGTTCTTTCTGGCAATGGATATACGAGCAAAACTTTAAAGTCTACCAGGACAGCGGTCCAAGGGTTGCACGACTCCTTTCCAATCAACCTAGTAGATGCTAATCCGTTTATGGTTGGCTTTACAACATCTGTAGCAACCGTTACTGCTGCAGTCAAAAATAACTAAATAGGTTTTCTCCCTTAGCTCAATGGCAGAGCAGAGAGCTGTTAACTCTAAGGTTCGTGGTTCGAGTCCACGAGGGAGAGCTTATGGTGTGGTCCATACCACTCCCACGGGTATAGGGATAAAAATGGACATAGCGAATGTTGCATAGTGGTAGTGCCTCAGTCTTCCAAACTGACGGTGAGAGTTCGATTCTCTCCATTCGCTCTAATGGTTTAGTCTACACCACTCCCAATGAGAGAAGGGATAAAAGTGGACACCAGGCCCTGTAGCTCAGTTGGTTAGAGCGCCTCCCTGTCACGGAGGAGGTCGCCAGTTCAAGTCTGGTCAGGGTCGCTGCCACTGCGTTTGCTAGTTTTTCGTGGTGGAATGACTCCGCTTAAAGTTTCGTCTTTAGGAGAAAACTAGCACTGGCTCTCATCGTCTAGTGGCCTAGGACGTCGCCCTTTCACGGCGGTAGCACGGGTTCAAATCCCGTTGGGAGTACGCCTCTTTAGCTCAGTGGTAGAGCAACGCACTTGTAATGCGTAGGTCGTCAGTTCAATCCTGACAGGAGGCTCGAAGAAAGGCATATATGTTAATTGTTGGCGGAGTAGACATTGGCAATAGGCTAGATATTGGTAGCAGAATGATATCTGCAATCAAAGACTCAGACATTGTCTTGGTCGAAAATAAATCTATGTTTGATAATCTTTGTAAAGATTTGTCAGTTGTTCCGTGTGGATCTGTTATTGAGTACTATGTCCCAATGGATGAAGCGCTTGAAGAGCCAATAATTTCAAAAGTTGTTGAGGCACTCAAAAACAATAAAGATGTTTTGATATGTCCAGATGATGGGATGGCTAGCATAGCAGACCCAGGCGGCAAAATAATTGTTATTGCTCATGAGGAGGGCTTGCCAGTAGAAGTGATTCCAGGCCCATCGATTATTTCAGCCCTGCCTGCTATACTTGGGATAGGTGGAAAATCATTTATATTCGAAGACGATGTTCCAGGAGAGTCTTCAGACATTCGGATAGAGAGGCTCGTCTGGATTAAAGAAAGCAGAATGCCATACTTGTTTTTAGTTAAAAATAGAAGAGATCATAACTCTAAAGTTTTGGAAATTTTAAAAGATATCGAAACTGTTTTTGGCAAGTATTGTCAAATTGGAATTGGTATAAATGTTAGCATGGCAAATCAAACGATAGCTAGGGGCAGTGTGTCAAAAATTATTAGTAAAGTCTCAGACATGACTATACATCAGTCAGACTTTATTTCTATCTTGATTGCAGGAAACCGTGGATAAGCCAGATATACTCACTAACACGGACTATGACTTTGGCATATGGAAATCAAGCTATGATCCAAACTTTGTAGAAATTTCTTTTAAATCTAGAGTTCCAGAGAAGTGGTTAAATTTTCAAAAAATTGCATCATCAGAAAAATATAAAAGCAGTGTTATAAAGCCAATTAACAAATACGCAGAAGCTCTCTATCCAGCACCAAAACTAATCAGCATCGATGATAATTTTATTAGACTAAGGCAATACAGCCATGCAGAAGTTTTTATTCTAGTGAATAAAAAAGAAAGAAAGTTTCTAGATAGACCTTGGTTGCGACAATTCTACAAATCATCTTATGTTGCAGACCTGGACCCCGAGTGTTTTGACGATATGTTTGTAGCGTATACTCCTTGGATAATTGATTCAGCCTGTGAAGTTAGATTTGTAGTTCCAGAAGAAGAGTCTGCATTTAAAGTATTTGAAACCACAAGGAATTGCATTAAAATTCCTGAAGAAACAAGATACCTTGAGCCATTCATGATACCATTTAGATTTAAAAAAGAAGGCAGCCATATGGCAGACTCTGAGTTTGGAAAGGTCAAAAGGCTGTCTCCAGTTTACGATATGGTAATTTCCAGGAATGCTATAATAGACTTAGGGATTAAGGAATTTTATGCCAAAGATTAAGTTTTATCAACATAGCGAGAGCACTTCTGCCTATACAGATCCGCCTCAGCCAGCATCAAAGTTTGTGCCAGAGTGGTATAGAAAGCAAAAGGGCACAGTTAATGATGCCGAAACACTTCCAAAGGGATACTCTACCTCAACTGTTAAAAGGTGCATGCCAGTTTTTGACATAATGACTGCTGGCTATATGATAACTATGCCATGCGACGTCTACCTAGATTCTACAAATCCAGAAAAGCTAACTTGGTCTATACCAATTGCAATTAAGCAATTCCAGGCAGACATGTTTTCTTCCCATGAAAAACAACAATATGACGAATACCCAATAGATAAAAGTCGTCAACATGAAACATTGTTCAGAATAATGCCGTTCTGGTATATGAAAACAGATCCTGGATATAGCACACTATTCTTAAATCCAGTTCACAGAGACACCTACCCACTAACTGCAATACCAGCTTTAGTTGACTCCGACAAGTTTATTACAGAAGGCCACCTATCCTTTATTGTAGAAAAGGGGTTTAAGGGTATAATTAAGCGTGGCACTCCATTAGTACAAGTCATTCCAATCAAGAGAGATGACTGGGAGTCGGAGATTACAGAAGCAGAAGACTCAAAGAAAACTTTATTAAACCAGAGACTTAAGCTACGTAGCATGTTCGCAAATGGCTATAAGCTTATCTTTAGATCAAAGAAAGAATATAATTAGTGTCAAACATAATTAATTTTATTCCATCTTTTAGAATGCCTGGAGACAGGCTAACTGCTCCACAGCCAGCGACAAGGCATGTCCCAGAATGGTATAGAAGCTTGGCAAAGTTTGAAAAATCTAATAGCGACAAGACGCTAAGCCCCCAAAACTCTCTAGGAACCGATGGAGCACAGGTGGCTACAAAAATGTGTATGCCCTTCTTTGATGCGCTAACAGCTGGATACCAGTATGTTTTAGAGGATGACCTTTATGTAGACTTGGATGAAAACGGAGTTCCAGTTTTGTCCTGGAAAGGTGACGTCATGATTGTAGACACTAGGCCAACGATAGAGGTTCCAGTTCCAGATAACTGCCACCCAATTCACTATGGCTGGAGGATGAATTGGTATTACGAAACCCCACCAGGCTACTCTGTACTGGTTACACAACCGATGAATAGGCACGACCTTCCGTTTTATACCCTGTCTGGAATTGTGGAGTCCGACATTTGGGGTCTTCCAGTCTTTACTGCATTTTTTCTAAAGAGAAATTTTAGAGGGGTGATTCCCAAAGGCACGCCAATATTTCAAATAATCCCATTCAAAAGAGAAGACTGGGAGTCAAAGGTTATAGATACAGACGAAGAGCTAGATAAGCATGAGCTCATGGCTGAAAATAGGCGATCTATGCTTTATGGATATTATAAAAAATTTGCCTGGAGAAAAAAGAATTTTGGTATATTTAATAAAAAGTCACCAGAGGTAAGCCATGACGACAACGATTGATGCCGTTATCTATTCATACAAAAATAAATTCCTAAAGGAAGTTGTTGACAATCTTATTTCGTCAACCAGTAATGACATTTATATACACGTTTATGACCAACACCCTTTAGACAGAAAAGAAATGTTCGATAGCCCACAAATATCATATAACCATATTTTTTGGGATTACCTAAATAGCCCTTGCGAGTATAAGTCGAAAACAATTCACGAGAGCTCTTCGGAATACTTTTTAGTATTATCAGATGACATTATGGTTAAAGATGGTTGGGACAACATCTTAATAGATTTTATTAAAGATAATAAAACTATTGTTTCTGGCATAGGCAAGCAGCACTTTAAAAACAGGGACCTGTTTACAATAATTGCGGAATCCGAAGAGTCAGATAGTTTTGTTCAAAGCAGCATTATAAGTAAGAATTTAATTTTTTCAAAAACAAAGACCTTAAAGCCAGTTACCTATCCTATAAAAGTAAAGTATCTTGGGGAAGATGAGTTGCTATCTTTTAGTTGCTTTGAGAAAGGCTACCATGTTTATAATGCCCCAAGTTCTTTGGGATCAGACCTTGAGCAAAGAACCCTAGAGACTAAGTATAAAACATTTTCTATAGAGCATAAGTATGGTAAAGTTATAGATACAATATCTGATAGTTTTTGGAGGTATGTGGGACTAGATAAGTGTCCAATACTGCCTTTGCCATATACAAATGACGATGTTTTATACAACCCAAATAGTCTTAAAATAAATGACATAGATTCCAGGAAATTTATTTCTAACGTAAAGTCGATATACTAAATAAGGAGAACCATGACACACAGAATTACTATCATTGACAACTTTATTACACCAGAGGACGCACAGACTCTAATTGATGAGCAAAAGAATCCTTCTGAAAGAAACCCATATCCAGAATACTACTCTGAGCGATATGGTGGCACAGCATTTCCATACAATAAGCGTGTTATGGACATATTGATTAAGTATGGTCATAAATCAAATGATGTTCATAAAGAAAAGAATGGATTTGTAAATCCAATTTATGTGTTTAAGGCTTTTGGTTCATGGTGGAACCCAGGAACAAAGGGAGACCTGCATATGGATGCCCAAGATCCAGAGCCATTTATTGAGTGGAGTACGATAATTTATCTAAATGATCCTAGTGATTATGAAGGCGGTCTTATATATTTCCCAAACCAAGATTTTGAATATAAGCCAAGGAAATACTCTGCTGTATTTTTCCCAAGCGCAGGATCAGAATATATCCATGGAATTACAACAGTTACATCTGGGGCAAGGCACACGGCCTTGTATATGCACACAAGCATTCCTAAGTATCTAGATCCAGAATTTCATCCAGAAGTAGATAGAAGCATTTGGCCAGCACAACAGCACCCATACTCTAAGGAGTAATGTTGAGAATTTTTGGATTTAATGAAACATCTCACGATGCGGCCCTTGCCGTTATTGACAGCAACACAATTTTGTTTGCGGGTCATGCTGAAAGATATAGCAAAGAAAAAAATGACTGGTATACAAACAAGGCTCTCTGGGATGATGGTCTGAAGTTTGGAGATCCAGATGCCATAGCTTATTACGAAAAGCCAAGGCTAAAGCAGCTGAGGCTACTGCTACGAGGTGGCAAGGCTGAATGGAAGCCAAGGCATAGACACGACAAAGCATTTAAGCATCACTACTCACATGCCTGTGCTGGCTATTATACAAGTTCATTTGACAAAGCAGCGATAGTAGTTCTAGATGCAATCGGAGAGTTTTCGACCTCTACCGTCTGGGCGGGTGATGGGGAAAATATAAAACTAATTAAAGAGATTAAGTACCCACTTAGCTTTGGATTATTCTATACTGCTTTCACAGACTTGATCGGATTAAAGCCAAATGAGCACGAATATATTTTAATGGGCATGGCTGGATACGGAGATCCAAACAGATACTATAAAAAAGTTTTACAGTATTTCCCAAACACTAAACAGCAGAAGTACAATTACCACAAAGGAATCCACGACTGGGAAGAAGAGATTGACGAGCAAGCAAAATTTGACATAGCTGCTGCAGTTCAGCTAGTGTATGAGCTAAGGCTAACTGACTTTATGCACGACGTTAGGTCAAGACTTCTGCCAGATTATAATAACCTTGTCTTTATGGGTGGCTGTGCACTAAACGCATCTGCAAATACTATTCTTTGGAAAATTTTTGACGATATCTGGATTATGCCAAACCCAGGAGATGCTGGATCCTCTTTAGGGTCAGCTCTAGCGGTTCTGAATAAGCACATAAAGTGGGAAGGTCCGTATCTGGGGTATGACCTTGGTGGAGAATATCCCATTCAAAAGATTTTTGATCGTATTATGAAAGATGGGGTCGCTGCCGTGGCTACTGGCAGGGCAGAGTTTGGGCCAAGGGCATTAGGGAACAGGAGTATCTTGGCAGATCCAAGAGATCCTAACATAAAAGATAGAGTTAACTTAATAAAACAACGTGAGCTATTTAGGCCCTTTGCTCCAGTCATAATGGAGGAGTATGCCTCAGAATGGTTTGACATGGACTATACAAGCCCTTATATGCAATACACTCCTAAATGCTTGAAGCCAGAACTAATTCCTTCTGTTGTCCATGTGGACGGCACTTCCAGGGTACAGACGGTTAATAGGTCTCAGCATCCAGGACTCTATGACCTGCTGAAGATGTTTTATGAAAAAACTGGGGTGCCTTTGCTTTTGAATACTAGTCTTAATATAAAGGGCCAGCCGTTGCTTAATGATGAGAATGATATAATTGACTGGGAACAAACCTACGGAACGGAAATAGTTAGATGAAGTATGACATTTTAGACTTAGGCTTAGTATACTACAAAGAGGCTATTGAAAAGCCTAACGAGCTTATTAGTTTAATAGAAGATCTTGACAAAAGATTTTTAGCAAATGAGCATGGGGATCAGTATACTTTTGTTAAAGAGTGGTCCCCCTGGAAGTATGGAAATACGACTTTCAACATGCAAAAATTTTTCCCAGAGTCTCATGCAATATTTGACAACGACTACTATGCATCAGAAATGAGAGTAATAGCAGATATTCTTTATGGGTCTTTAGAAAAAGCTTTCTCTCACTACTCTAAGCAGATCTATCCATTCGCAGAAAATAACGTAAAGTCTAGAGAGCCAAGCATTCATTTGTTAAAGTACGGGCCTGGAGGACACCTGCCAGCCCACCAAGATCAGGGAGTTTCTACTAGAGTCCTTTCATCAGTAATGTATCTAAATGATAATTATGAAGGCGGAGAGATTGAGTTTATAAATTCTGGCGTTAAGCTAAAACCAGAAGCTGGAAGCATTATTTTCTTCCCATCTAACTTTTTATATGTACATGAGGTGTATCCCATAGCATCTGGCTTTAGATATTCGATGCCACACTGGTACCACAATACAAAACAAATGCTTGACTCTACTGGCGATGAATGATATAATTGTTTCGTAAGGGGAATTTTCTGTGCCAAAATACGAATATAAGTGCAAAACTTGCGGGTTGTCTGAAACGATTGTGAGAGGCATTTCAGATAAAGAGGTTGTTCCTCAATGCGGGTCTTGCAATATTCCTTTAAATAGGATATACTCTTCTATAGGGGTTGCCTTTAATGGTGGCGGCTTCTACTCAACCGATAATAAAAAATAAGGACATATAGCTGTGTTAGTTAAAGAAGAAAACAAAAGCTGGATTTTAACTGTAACAGATCGCTGCGACTCTGAAAATTGCGGCGCTCAGGCCTACGTAATGGTAACTGGTGTCACTGGAGATCTAACTTTCTGCGCTCATCATTATAACAATATAATGGACAACGCCGTCGGGTATGACAAGATGATGAAATTTGCATATAAAATTGCTGATGAGCGTGAAAGATTAATAGAAAATCGTTTGGTTGGTGAAAATTGATTATTCAAATGTTTGGCATGGATGCAAATGCTAGAAATATAATTGGCAAGCGTCTTGCAAAAGAATTAGATGCCTGGTACCTAGACAGTACAGATCTTCCTATGGGACATACTCAGCCCCAGCAAGCCAGATGGCTCAGGGTAGTATCAAAGCTATTTGATAGAAACTACCACGGAGACATTATCACTAGCGGATATTTTGCCACTGCAGAGGCCCGAGAACAGTATAAGGTTGAAGAGGGCAGGGTAATGCCAGACTTAGCAATCTATGTAGACAGCATACCTCACGAAGACTTTGACAAGATTCCTGGGTACATTGAACGTAAGGTTCAGCTAGTAGATAACCACGATAATATAGAATTTCAAGAACTAAGCTATTGGGAAGAGCCAGACTCCAGCGAGTATGACATCCACATAACTAATTTTGGAAATGATGAAAACAATTCCGCAGAGTATTGGGTAGGAGTTATTTTGGCTAAAATTAAGGAGATCAACCATGTATGAGTATTACGTAAAAGAAGTAACCAAGGTAGTCGATGGGGACACCATTGATGTTATTATAGACTTGGGCTTTGACATTATGTTTGCATCTAGAGTGCGTCTGGCTGGTATTGATACCCCAGAGTCTCGCACTGCAGACAAGAAAGAAAAGGCGCTTGGCCTTGAGTCAAAGAAGTATCTTGAGGCCAGGATCAAGGCAGCCAAGAATGTAGTCATTAAAACTGAGAAGCTTGATAGTTCTGAGAAGTATGGCCGTATCCTTGGATGGATCTACTTAGATGGTGAAGGCAATTCTGTCAACCACGAGATGATTGAAAATGGCTACGCCTGGGGTTATCTTGGAGATACAAAAGTAAAAGATTTCGATGCATTGCTAGCTAAAAGAAATGGAAAATAATTCAGAAGAGTCCATAGAATATTTGATTCTAAATGGATATATAGAGGTTGCTGGAATCGACAAAACGTCTGGTGACTTCTTATACTCTTTTACAGAAGAGGCCAAGACCATAATCCCCGATCTAAGAAGACAGCTTGATGAAGAATTTTATAAATCAATAGTCTATCTATGGGAGCGAGGGTTTTTGGAGATGGACATTGACTCCGACAACCCAGTGGTAAGCTTAAAAGATAAGGCCCTAGATCCAGACGCAGTTTTTGCATTACCAGAAGAGCATAGGAATGCAATGATGAACATTATTGACGCTCTAAGCAGGCTGTGGTAAAGCTATGGAATTTTTAGCTGGATCTATTTTTACAATTTTTTTAATTGTTTTGTCAAGGGGAATCCTATTAGAGTTAGACTTTAAAAGAAAATACCTATCTATTCGCAAGCTAGTCTATAGACAAAGCCATGTCTACGATCTGGTTGGTGCTGAAATTAATAGGATGGTCAACTTCCCACAACCAGCCAAGACCCAATCTAGAAACTTAATGGCTAAAGATGAGCTTCGGGTTGTCTTCGTTGATAGCCTAGCATACTGGATTAAAGATAATTGCTTCTACCAGGCCGATGTCGTTGATGGAAAAATTGATGATTTTTCTAAAAAAAAGGTTGACACAATGGGTATGAATAAGGTAGAATTAGACAAGATGTTTTTTATTGTTCAAAAGCTTACGGAAGGCAAGAAAAATGATGGCAGGGATCCAAGGCTCAAAGACCTTTGATGACTACGCTATTTTCCTTTCTGGGATGGCATTAGTTTTGCGTAAGTTAAAGGATACAGACGAAGAGCTAACAATCTTTAGCGCTGGTCCAAGAAGAGTAAAAGAAATGGCACTTGAATTTATAAATGTTTCAAATTTTAAATCTCGTGGAATTAAAGTAAAACTTGTTAATGTGCCAGAGTCTTGGTTTAAAAGCAACTTTTATAAGTTAGAAATGTTTTCCTTTTTTTGTAATAAGAAGGAGCCATATTCAGAACTTGTAGGTTTCTTAGAATCAAAAGATGTCGATGTTCAAATTCATAGATATCAAGAAGTAAAATAAAATAAATAAAATAATGTTTAGCATAAGGAGTGATGATGGTTATCAAATCACTTGAACAAATGGAAAAGATTGTTGAATCGAACAAATCTCTTTCTTGGAATGGATGGGATGTAGTACATCTTATACCAAACCCTGCTGCCTGGTCAAAGCCAGACGGTGCCTATGTCAAGGGTAGGTGGCACACTCAAAAGATATTTGCTCTGTCCACCAATGGCTGGGAGATACCAAACAAGTTCATGGGGTGACTAAATGCAACCCAATGAATGGAAAAATGAAGCTTCATGCCAGGACTATGATCCAAATTTATTTTTTGATAAATACGAAGAAGATCTAACTCTTAGGCCTGCCATAGATAAGCTATGCTCTAAATGTCCAGTTGCAACACAGTGTTTTGCAGTGGGCATCTCCCAAAAAGAATGGGGAGTCTGGGGTGGAGTTTATCTAGAAGGCGGTAAAATTTCTAGAGAATTTAACAAGCACAGGAGTAAGCCAGAATGGGCAGAAACCTGGAAATACTTAACGATGGATAACTAATGTATACAGATGCAATGCAAAGGGCCTTTAGGTCATTAGATCATTTTGCTCCCAAGGGTTTTGGGGTGCAGGTTATAGACAACGATAACTTTATTACGGTAAAAGCAAAAGAAGATGTCTTTATGAAATTGGTTGACGAAGACAAGCGCCGTGCTGTAGAATATATGATAAGAGTTAAAAAGGCCCTAGAGGACAACGGGGCTATCGTGCTGCTAGTTAGAGAGGGTGGGGTGGAGACTCAATGAGTTTTGATCTAATTGAAGTAATACTATCTGCCGTAGCAGTGGCTTTTTTGTTTGCCACCCTTTTAATTTATGTTGTATTTAAGGCAAGGGTTACAAAGCTTTATGCTACTGTAGCCCAGCTAGTTATAGATAAGCAAATTCTTTCAGACGAAATAAAGAGACTTTCTTTTATTGCAAATAACAGCCCGAGCATTGAGAATGATTTTGTTAAGTTTTTGTCAGAATCTAGGTCTAGCGCATATGAGTACATAGAGGATTTTCAATCTGCCCTTCAAGAGTTAAAAACTCTTATTGAGTCTGAGGCTAATGACTCGCAAATAGATGGCTGTTATCAAAAACTAATTAATCTTTTGCCGTCTGAAGATTCGGACAAGGCAAAATAAAATGCTACCACTAAAAGATCCAAACGCAATTGACACAAGCCTAGCCCTTTTCTTTAAGGGAGAGGGTGGATTTTGCTGTATATCTAATTGTGATAGCGCTGTATACAAGGTATACGAAACTATAGAAAAACGGTTCTTGCCGTTTTGCAAAATACACTACACCACTATCTCTTCAGAGGTATTGTGGTAGATATAATAAGGAGAAAAATGAACAAAGCAGTAATTGAGTCCTACCTAAGAAACCTTCTTGGTCAGGTCATTGGAGCAATCATGATTGTTATGCAGACCTCAGGCGTCAGCACACCAATTGACTTTGGGGGAGGCGAGTGGCTACTAGTTGCTAACGCACTCTGGGCATCTCTTATCCCAGTAATCCTTCGTTGGGTAAACAAGGCAGACCCAGCATTTGGAGCAGTTGCAGAAATTGCAGCAAAGGAAGTTTCAAAGAAGCTATCTACTGCAGCAGCTTCTACCAAGAAGAAGCCAGCAGCAAAGAAGCCAGGATCTGGTAATAGCGGAAAGTCAAAGCAAGTTAAGTAATTTAGAATAGAGAATAGCGGTCTGCATTTTTGCAGGCCGCTTTTTCTTATTCCTGGGTATTTCCAAACTCTGGCTGAAAAACGTACTCAACTTTTGGCTGGTAGTATTTGTTAGGATCTAAAAGACTCTGCCTGCTTTCTCTTTCTTCAAAAGTGATTTCATTAAAAAAGCAAACCATAGTAGTCCTAGTTCCACTTTTTACAGGGTGGACCTTATGCTCATAGCTATATCCAGATGGGAATAAAAATAACTGTCCAGCCTTTGGTTTTACAGTTACTCCAAAATGTATAAACTCTAGCTCTCCACCTTCGTAATCGTCATTTGGGTAATAAACCATTGAAGCGGTTCTCGGAGTGGCGAAGGTATCATCAGAGTGAGATCCAAAAAACTCACCTGGTCCAGTAAACTTGGTTATTCTAAGGTCTTCCCTACTCTTTGCACCTAGATTCCAGTGGTATAGATAAGAGTCGATAACTTCTTCTAAGCCCTCTGTTACCTCTGGATCGCTCCAAATCCAACAGGTCTGACTTTTTTTGCCAGTATCTTCATCTAAATAATCTTCCCGAATCCATCTTTTATTGCCATTAGGGTTTTTATCCCAATACTCATCGCCGTCAATTTTATTAAAAAATTCTATAGAGTTTGGCCAAATATTGCTATAAATGTGTACACCAGGGATTGGAGACTCGTATGGAAATACGTTGCCTCTACGGCTTTTTGTGACCCCAGATTGGGCATCCTCTAAACGTTCTTTGTTCACGTATTACCTTTCAATTATATAAAAATTATATCACAGAATCTGGTACAATTAATTGCTCAAAAGAAGGGGGCACCCATGAAAGAATTAATTTTTGTAAGCGGAGACAACTGCTTAGCATCAGAGGAAGTCCAGGAAAAGGTTGATCTATTTAGCCAGCAGCATCCAGATGTTTCCATAATTAGACTTAAGGCTGGACAGGACGAGGATCAGTTTGCAGAGTTGTCTGGCGGATGGAGATTTAACGCTACGCCTGCATTTGCCGCTAAGGTAGATGGAATGATTACCGACAGACATCAGGGAAAGTTGTGCGAAGTAAGACTTGCAAAAATGTTTACTAGTGAAGAGAACTAGTAAATAAATTTTCTACCTTTACCAATTTCTTTTTTTATTTTCCTAAATCTATACCAAACAAGAAATTTTTTAATCATTAAATAGGCCCCTTTTATTTATTTCATTATAAAAATTTTCTTTCCAAAACATGTGATACAGTTTGCCAGAATGACCATCTCTTCTGTTAAGATCATCTTCTTCTAGTTTTCCATCTGGCCTATGAGCTTTTATAAAATTAGCAAGTTCTGTATCTGTATGACCTATAAAGAAATTCTCACTTTGATTAAATATGCGGTGGTTTTCATTTTCTTCTGAATCCCATGTAGTCCACAAAACCTTTATATTGAGTAACTTGCAGTATTGCTCAAAAAGTTTCCAGCTAATTATAAAATTTATCAACATCTCCATGTGTTCTTCTTCAGTCGCAGATCTCATTCCATCATGCTCTTTTGGATCCCCTACGCCGATTGGAAATCTTTGAATATATCTCCATATTCTTTCACTGTCAAACCACTTAAACATTCTATCAATATTGGGTAATAGTATAAATAGGTGCGTTGGGGTTCCATATTTTTTTATGTATATCATAACGCTAGTGATTATTTTTTGCCATCCAAATCCAGACTTTGCAACACTATAGAATCCACCAATATCGTAGTCATTTTTTAATGATTCGTGTAGCATTTTTGTCCATACAGTGTCTAAGCTTGAGCCAACCCCTTCAGTTTCTGAGCAGCCAGCAAAAAGGACATGATACTTTTCTGAATGATCAACTATAAAGTCATCACTCCTAAACCATTCATTATTAAATTCATAAACAATATTTTCGTCAGGAACTATGCCATGCCTACTTGGTCCATCAACTTCCACTGGGTGTATTAGCGTCGTCTTTGAAAAAGAATCTCTGGAATTTTTTGCCCAGGTTATGTCAAATTTATTAAAAAACACATCGTCAATACCAGAACTTTTTTCAATATTGGCAGCAGTTACTAAAAAGTTAGAGATGTCTTTTTTCTTTGTATTAAGATCACGTTTCAAAATATTTTCCTTAAATAAATGTCATAAAATCCAACTGGATGTAGTGCCAAAAAGACAACTTCCCAGTTTCTATTATAGTACAAAAATTCATTTACTGCCTGGTATGTACCATAGGAGGAGTCTTCAATAATTCCATCATAGATTAAATAGTCATTAATCCCAAGGTATCCTCCAACTGGAACCATGTCCTTGCACTTGTCCAGGGTGTCACGGATTGCAAACCTTTCATTGATAAAATCAATATATATAAAATCGTATTCATAAGACTGGTTAATTTGGTCAGGAGCCTTGCCCTTTATAGTCAATACGTTATGCCCGCTATACTTTTTATCTATATAGTCCTGATGCGTTTCGGGAGAGTAAAGAAGTTCATGCTTCTTGCCATCACATTTGCACTCTCCAAACTTTCTCCAAGACCAGCACTTTAGATCCTGGTTGTAGGTATCCATTAAGTGAAGCACTGCGGGATTTTTGGAGCAAACTAAATCAGCGTAATATCCCCAGGCAACTCCTATCTCTAGGTACCTGAGGTTTTCTGGAAGATACTTTATAAAATGTTCTCGGCTTGGGATAACTTTAGAATTTGCTAACTGAGATTCTGAAATCTCTCTAGCGCTTTCTACTAGGGCATTATCAAAACCCTGATTTTCCGATATATCTAAATATCTTGTTGGAATTTTTGGCACATCTGTCCTTTTCTTATATTCTACCATATGCTATAATATATGTGCGTTAATTTTAATAATTACAACGCTTAATAAGGAGATTTTTATGGCAAAAGCACAATACCCGATTGACGGGAAAAAGGGAAAAGCTTGGAAGATTACGAGCGGTTTCGGATGGAGGGTGCATCCTATAGAGAAAATCAAGAAGCATCATAATGGCGATGACCTGTGGGGCAGCAATCCAAAGATTTATTGCGAAGCTTGGCACGATGGCACAGTGGTTTACGCTGGCACATCAAAGCTAAAGAACGCTGACGGCTCAATTGGTGGCGTAGGATATTACGTTGACCTACGCTCTAAGGTTAATGGCAAGTGGTATGTTGCTCGTTATGGCCACATGGTCGAAGGCTCTTTGAAAGTAAAGACTGGTCAGAAGATCGAAGCTGGAACCATTCTTGGAATCATGGGAAACACTGGCGCTTCTGCTGGTCGTCACCTTCACTTCGAGATCGTAGAAGGCAAGGTCCACCGCTGGGATCTAAACGGTAAGGGATTTGTTAGCCCTATCGCTTTTGTTGAAGCAGTAATGGCTTACGAAAAGTTAAGAGACTCTGCTCCAGCTGCAACACCAGACGATGGGGTGCTAGACGACACCCCGCCTAGCTTTGACGTAAGCAGCTTAAAGGCCAAAGCAAAGCCTACTGGAAAGCTTGTAAATCCAGTTCCAGGTTTTGGAGCAAAGCCTAAAAAGAAGAAGTAGTATAGTATAAACAAAGATAGGCGGATTGCTTTTGCAGTCCGCCTTTTCTTTTGGTATAATATATATGCCTGCCAAATGGAGGCAATTAACTCGCTTAACATAAGGAGATGATATAAATGGTTATTACAACACCATTCGGAGGACTTGGTCTAGATATTGACAAGTTCTTTTCTGCTACTAGCACCACCCCAGCATACCCACCCTACAATGTTGTCAAGATTAATGATGACAAACTTGTTATGGAATTTGCGGTAGCTGGATTTAAAAAGAAAGACATCAGTATTACTACTGAAAAGAGCGTTCTTTCTATCAAGGCTGAAAAGCCAGAAACGACAGAGAAGGAATATCTTCATAAAGGTATTGCTGCTAGAAAGTTTCATCGCTCATTCACACTACCTGAATATTTTGAGGTAGAGTCTGCTGGCTTTGAGGACGGCATTCTGTATATCGATCTGATTAGGAATGTCCCAGAAGAAAAAAAGCCTAAGCAGATTACAATTTCGTAGTACAATATAAGAGTCCCCACGCAGGGCAAGGTGTCGCTTACCTTAGGATGATTAGTTACCATTTTACTAGGCATCGCCAAGGTCTCTGTGTGGGGATTTTTAGTGCTATAATATATGTATGCCATATCATGTTGGAGCTAAGGGGTCTTACGGTTGCTCGGGGTACCCTGCACTAAAAGATGATGGAACCGTAATGGGTTGCCACACATCTAAAGAAGAAGCAGCTAATCAAATTTATGCCATCAATCAGTCTGAGGGCAACATTGATGAAAAAGAAATAGTCACAAATGATGGTGGAATGGGAATCAAGAATCCAGATGAGTGGCCAGTATCTAAGGCAGATCCTTGTTGGGAGGGCTATACTCAGCGTGGCATGAAGCCAGGGGATAATGGAAGAATGGTTCCAAACTGTGTACCAGTTTCAAAAGCTGATGCATCACTTACTGAGGGAGACTTCGTAATGGCAAGGACTACTGAAGGTATGATCGTAGGTCAGGTAGAGCACATTATGATTGAGGGTGGAACTTATGGAGAGCCAGGAAATCCTTATGCAGTAGAGTCTACTCCAGAAAACCCAGCAGTAGCAATTAGAATTTTAGAAGAAGACGATGGAGTCTACTATTACACACCATATTCAATTGGTGCGTTGATGTCAGATGTTGAAAGAATTAATATGCCTAACATTAGTATGGAAGATTATGAAGATGATGGATATATGGACAAAGCTGAAGGCTACTCTCCTCCTGCTGGGGCTAGGGCTGCTGCTCGTAGGGCTATCAAGTTCAAGGAAGACGGTAAGGCTACAGGAGCTGGAACTGCAGTTGGATGGACTAGAGCTAGACAACTGGCTAATGGAGAGACACTCTCGCTAAGCACAGTAAAGCGTATGTACTCTTACTTCTCACGTCACGAGGTAGACAAGAAGGGCAAGGACTGGGGAAACCAAGCTAACCCATCTAATGGATACATTATGTGGCTTGCTTGGGGTGGAGATGCTGGATATTCCTGGTCAAGAAGGATCTCTCAAAGAGAAGCTGACAAGGCCCTGTTCTCTGACTTTGGAAAGGACTTCACAAGCTCTGTGAAGCTCTCTGAGCCATTTGCATAGGCCAACGGTATAATTATACCCCCCTGGTTTAGCTTTAAGACTCTAAATCGTTCTCTCTCTGGTAGGTCCTAATCTTATGGCAATTTGCACAAACAACGTCGCACTTTTTAACTTCTTTCCAGGCTGCCTCTACCCCAAAGTTTCTTAATACCCTGTAGACAACGTCTATCTTAATTTCTTCTGGCCTATGATCAAACTCTAATACGTAATGGGGGAAGTGACTTCTGCAATCTGCACAGCCATGCTTTTCTTTATGGAGGTGCAACTCCTCCAGCGTAGAATGCAGTTGCTTTCTCTGTTTGGCAGACGCTGTCATACGCTATAATTGTATCATGACATTACTAACGTTCCCTGGTGTACTATGGCCAAGGTAGGCTCTTTGTGGATTGGGGATGGTCTTGGTTTTGTCCAAAGACTATGCCTGACATCTTTTGTTTACTATGGTCACGAGGTGTCTCTCTATGTTTATGACATGGACATGAAAGTCCCTGCTGGGGTTATCAAGAAAAATGCAGAGGAGATAGTGCCTGCAAATAAAATTTTTAAGCATCATGGTCAACTCGCTGCTTTCTCAGACTACTTTAGATATAAGATGATAGAGAAAACTGATCTTATGTGGGTTGATGCAGACACTCTGTGTTTAAATAAAGATTTCTTTGAAGATACTCCATTTGTTTTTATAAAAGAATCTGACACGTTAATTGCTGGAGGAATTTTAAAAATGCCAAGCGACCACGCTATGACTAAACAAATTAATGTTCAGGCTAGCTCATTACTGCCTAGGCTAAAGACCAGCTCCAAGTCTTTTAAGTGGGCAATGCTAGGCCCAATGCTTTTGACCAAAATGGTGAATAAGTTTGGGCTATCTTCTTATGCACAACCAGCAAGATTAGTTAACTTGTTAGATCATTGGAGTTTAGGGAAAAACTTTTGGAATCCAAAAAATAAAGACGAGATTGTTAAAGCTTCAGAAGCAGCATATTGTGCAACATTTTTTACTGGATCACTAAGAATGCAAGGTTTTGACACTGAGCAAAGTTTGCCGAAAGGTTCTGCAATAGAATATTTTGCTAAAAAGTTTGGGGTATCTCTGTGAAAGTTTTTATAGTCATTCCCTGGAGATCTCATCCCAGCAGGGTAGAAGCTTTTGAAAAAGTTACTAGTTTATACCAGGCCAACTTTCCAGACTTTGAAATAATTATATCCGACAGCTCAGAAAAAGACTTTAACCTAGCTCAAGCAAGAAATTCTGGGGCTAAGAAAGCCCTTGATCTAGGTGCTGACATAATCATCTTCAATGATGCTGACTTTTTTGTAGACCCAGCTGTTTTAAAAAAAGCAATTACCTATGCAGTAAAAAACAATGAGATTGCTGCACCCTACACTAAATACTTTCAGCATAAGGATGCCAAAGAGACTTCTGTCTTTCTAAAAAAGATTAGATATGACATGAAGCTAGGCAAGGAGTTCTCTCCACCTACGCTTTCTTATTCAGATACCCTTCCAAGAAGGTTGTGGCCATGTAGTGGGAGCATCGTTGTCCCTGCAGCTATATTCCAAGAGCTTGGAGGCTTTGAAGAAAGGATAAAGGGTTGGGGACCAGAAGATACCATGTTCCATAGAACCTATTTTGAAAAGTATGGAAAGCTGTTTGGATATATCTTTGGCTCTGCTCACTCTACATTTAATGATCCTACGTACCGTGGAGATAGACCAGAAAACCAACACTTCAAAGACCTTGTAGACTTTAAAGATAAAAGGGCATAGCGTGCAGTTTGTATACCTTTGTGGCCCTGGAACAAGTGAAGATCTCAAATACTCTATAAGATCATTAGTTAAAAACTTTAAAGATCCTGAAATAATATTGGTAGGAAACAAGCCATCTTGGTATACTGGAAAGTTTATCAGCGTAATCCAAAATGGAACTAAGTATGCAAATGTGCACAAAAACCTTGAAGCAGCTATCGACTCATCTGAAATAAACGAGAAGTTTGTTGTTATGAATGATGACTTTTATATTATAAAGAGCATTGATGACATAGCCTATAGCCACGAGGGTAGTCTGAGAGATAAGTATAGGGACTATTTAAGTTCCTATGCTAGCTACTCATATGTTAAAAAGATAACAAATACACACGATAAGCTTGCTAGGTTGGGGTTTTCAAATCCGTTGTCTTATGAGCTACATGTTCCATTTTTAGTAGAAAAGAGTAAGTTGCTAGAAGTTATTAAGTATAAAAACTTATTGTGGAGATCTATGTATGGAAACATCTTTAATGTTGGTGGAGAGCAGACCGCAGATGTTAAAGTCTACTTGACCAGCAATATGAGTTTTAAGGATTATGATTACCTTTCGGGAGACTCTCCGTTTTTATCAACAAATGACTCTTCATTTAAAGTAATTGAAAGAAATCTTTTAAGGGGTATGTTTAATGAAAAGAGTTATTTAGAAGTTTAAAGCTTAATGGCTTTTGCAAATACAACTCTAGATGCCATCTTAGATGCGCTAATAATAGCTATCGGAGCAGCAACGCTAAGAATTACTCCAGCCCACATACGTGGCTCTACCCAAACCCAATTCCAAAAATCAAAGGTGTGAAAAGCATTTGCAAGAACAGCAATTCCACCAAAGGCAATCATTCCAATCAGTGCTCCGCCAGTTTTTTCTTTCTTTCCATCTTCATCAATACGGGAAGCTAGGACCAGATAAGCAATAAGAAAGAGCAAATACATTAGCTCAATAAAGAAGAAGAACAGTCCAGCCATCCAAGCTTGCGACAGTCCTACAAAAGATGCAACTGATGTAATACCATTAAAAGATACTACGGCAGAAGATATGAAAGCTGCCAAAATTCCAATGAGCCATGTCCAAAGAATAATTTTTTGGTCCACCTGGATCTTTGGTGCACGCTTAGCCTCTTGAGATTCGTAACGCTTTAGCTTTTGGTCTTCTACCTTGTTTTTGGTAACCTCAGTACTAGTTTCTGCAGATCTCCTCTGCATTCTTTCTCTGCGTCTTGGGCTAATGCTTCCCCATGCGTTTATACTCATAGTCCTATTATACACTATTTACGGGTTTAGCTATTAGATTGCTATTGGCTAAAGCTAAGCCAAAAAGCTTGCAATTGCAATCTTAGTCCCAGAAATAACTGGCTCAGCTGAATGGTTGTAGACATAGTTGGATGGAAAAACAATCATAGAGTTTGCTTTTGGCTTAATACTAAGGTTAAATCTTTCAAAAAACAGTTCGCCACCTTCATAATCATCATTAAGATAATAGACTACCGAAACAGTTCTTAAAATTCCAGGAATGTTGTCTATGTGATTTTCAAAAAAATGACCAGCTTCGTATTTAAGGATTTCCAGCCTAGAATGCCATGTCATATAATCTATTTCATGATCTACAAGATAGTCTTTTTCTATTTTATCGAACATTGGCCTAATGATATCGTGTATCTCTATCCATAGATCAGCTGGCTCTTCATCTGGCGAAAGGTTTGCAAAATATTGTATATCAGCTTTTTCGTATAGCATTGGCACAGAAAGACAGTCTCGAATTTCTTTGTTATATTTTGGACGGATGTCTGTGATTTCTTCAGACGGATCTCTGTTCGCTGCAATTAATGCTGGGTACCACCTTAAATCATCCGAATATATTAGGTTGCTTAGCTTTTCAAAATTTTCACAAGCATCACTATACATAAATATGCCTGGTGCCAGCTGCTCTTTGTTCAATTCAATTACCTTTCAGTCAATATTTAAATTATACACTATTTGTGTCCCCAGTCAGACTCGAACTGACACTGAATGGATTTTAAGTCCACTTCCTCTGCCATTGGGATACGGGGACGTGGGGCGGATGGGACTTGAACCCATGACCGACGGATTATGAGTCCGCTGCTCTAACCAGCTGAGCTACCGCCCCTCAGTTTCATAATCTATTTGTGCTTTTAAAAATCTAAGATCCATCTCTATAGATTGGGCAGCTTCTTGGTTCATAAATAGCTCTATCTCAATAGCATCAAGCTTTTGAGATATTTCTTTTATTTCTTTTAGGAAATCTTCCATACACTATTTTACCGTAAGTTGAATTAAAAATCAAGGGTGTATGGGCTAGTCAGCAAGTTTTTCATAGGCCCAGCCAAGTATATCTTCAGCAACTTGATCATTTTCATATTGCTTTTCATAAATAAGATTACGAAGCTTAGAAAAAATCTTAACACGCTCAGACATTCTAACCATCTCAATAAGCATGGGATCTATTTCAGCGGTAGCCTTCGAGATATCATAATCAATCTCATTAGGATTGTCCATAATCAATTATAGCATTTATTCGCAAATGTATGAAAATGACATATGAAACTTATCGTCTGTATCTATGCCAACAGGAGTATTATTGTTAAATGTTTGATCTGCAGCACTACTTCCAATTGCCCATACTGTAAAAGTTGACGATGTTGGAGCAAGATGTCCCTTAAGACTATAGTGATCTATTCCTTGGTTTGTATTTTTATGAACAGATCCACCATAAACATCTGTGTGATACTTAGATGCAAAAGGCAGAGTTAATGAGTATTGTCCTGTACCAAAATTAGTTACAGTTGTAAACAAAACATCAATTTGTACAATTACAAGATTACCAATTTTTATATAAGATCCTGTTGCTGGAGTATTAGTATATGTTAATCCTGTACCACTCCAAACTGGGCTATAAGAATTGATAGTTGTTGTTCCAGTATCTAAGTTCGCATCTGCACCATCAGCTCCATCTGCTCCAGGTGCACCATCTTCACCTTTAGGAAGGAATATAGCCCACTCTGCAGTGTTACCAACTGGATCACCTAAGCCACCGCTTGATGTTGCAATGTATAAATTGTTATCGCTTCCTTTTACAACAGCAACATTTGCCAGGTATCCGTTTCCTGAAACGTAATTCCCTAAGTAAACAAGCCCTGGGCTACCATTTGCACCGTCAGAGCCATCTGTTCCTGGCTCTGCAATAGTTGTCCAATATGAAGTTCCTGGTGGATAGCCTGGGTTTGGTTCGCCAATTCTATAGTAAGTTCCACCAGCGTATGTCACTACATCTCCTGGAGAATAGTCTGCTCCATTATTATATTCACCAAGAAAGTTCCAGAGAGCGTCTGCTCCATCTTCACCAGCTGGTCCAGTAGGCCCTTGAGGTCCAGGAACGCCAGAGCCATCTCCGCTACCAGGATTTGTAAATCTAGCCACTAGCTTCCAGCCTCTAGGCCAGTAATAATTACTGCAGTTTGCACACCGTCATCCGACGCTACTGCATACAGGGCATCCTTTCCAGGTAGCTCAAAAGAAATGGCATGATTAGGAGAAATTCTATATCCATAACTGGTAGTAGATACAGATGCTCCACCAACATAAACATATTGTGTAGAGTCAACATTTTGAATAGTTACATCGCAGCCAGAGTGAGTTCCAACAGGAGACAGTCGAATTGCGGTTGTGCTATTCAAAGTAATTAAAGAGTGAGTCGTCATAAAGACATTCTACCATTGAAATAAAAACATTCATATTTGTTGCTTTTTAGGTATAGATCGCAGCTGTATATGATACAATTATTGTATGATTTGTCCTATTTGTACTCAGCATGGCCTTGTGCCAATTTGGTATGGCATGCCAACCAGTAATGAAATATTCCTAGCCCGTGAGGACAAGCTTGTTTTGGGTGGTCCCAAAGAAAAGGAAGCTGAGTATTTCTGTCTATATTGCCAAGAGCCAGCAATTATTTAAATATCTGAGTTAGTTATCGAGCTTGGATCGGTAAATGAATTAAATACCTTACCATCACGAAGTGCTAAGAAAAATGGAGATGCTATTGGCTGACCAGAATTCACTATGCTCTTTATTACATCGGAGTCATCCTCATAGTTTAATCTAGTATAGATAATTTCTGGATCCTCAGATAAGATTTCATCAATTTTTGGTGGCATATTATCTTGACCAACAGGACGCTGCAAATTGATTTCAATAATCTCTTTTTGAGTCATACATATATTATATACCGTATTCTTAGGCTGGTAGCCCTACCCTAATAAGTAATTAAATACCTAACGGCATCAACATAACCAGCCATAATGGCATTCTTAATCATTTTATGAGAAAAGCTACCATGCTTGGGCAGCTCTGAAAAATAAACTATAAATTGAGCATCTGGGTATTGTGCTTTAATCAATGCACCGTTTGCTATTGCCTTCTTTACGCTATCAGTTCTTCTAGCTCCTGGCCTTTTCTTATACCCTGCTTCCCCACCCTTGGCTTCAACATACACCTGCTTGCCAGCAAAACTTGCATGACCAAAGTCAGCTTCAATTCCAAGATCTTCTAACACAATACGCTTTTGTATCTTCTTAAAGCCCATTCTTTTTAAATCTGCAAGAACCATATCTTCAAATTTATTACCAGATTTAGTTGATTGTGATTGAAAGTTATTTATCATTTTAGAATTCCTTATTTAACTTCTACTTTTAGCAAAATGGTTTTTTTAAATGCCTTCAGGTTTGTAATGGAAAGGTTTGTCACATTCACAGACTCTCCTTGTTTAAGGGTTGCCCTTGAGAGAGCGTGGTCCGTCATTAGACTATCTTTGCGAACAATTGTTATTGGAGCCTTAGATGAGCTGTGTCGTCCATTAACTAAATAAACGAGCAGCCCGTTTGATCCACCTGGCATTGGCGAATAGCTACCCCTTTTACGATTTTCAATAACCAATACCTCTTGGTCGGATATCTTAATTGCGACTATCCGTGTGCCACCTTTTTTATGTAGAGGACTTAAAGGTATTTCGTATGTTCCATCTTTTAAACCTGAGAGACATACAATGCCATCATCTTCTATCCAGCCAGCTTGAAATCTAAACCAACCATTAATTTGTAGTGAAAACGTTAGCCAATTCATAGACATAATATCCCAATATCCAAAAGCCACATGGCGATCACTAAATACAGTGTCAGGCCCAGTCACGTTATAAAGGTCTGCCCACCCAAACAGGTGACCAATTTCGTGTGCCATCCATCGAAACCCATTTTCTGGAGATGAAACGCTTCCCGTTGCAGCACCAAGCCTCACTGCTCCATCTTCTGTAATAACCTGCCTAAGAAAAGCAGGTCCTGGAGTAAAGGCAGAAAGCGGTACTCTCGGAGAGCCCAAGACTACTACAGCATCAAAGCCAGATATATCATGGGTCTTAGCTGCCTCTTGGAGGGCCTGAGAAAAAAAACCAAAGTAATCTCCCTGACCACGGCCACTTAGGCCGTATGACTCTGCAGGGCTAGGCATTCGCACATAGCTAGGAAGAATTTTAAAATCAAGCGTCACTTTGTTATAGGACATTGAGTGATAAAATTCAGCTACTAATTTTGTAATTGATTGTCCATAGCCAACTGGGCTGGATGTGTCGGGGTAGTTTGAAAAATCAACTGGTACATAGAGAATTTTTATTTTACCTGTAAGGGGAAGAGTTGGTATTTGTTGGGTTCCAGAAAACCTTGAAGTAAGAGGAAAGCCAACCGTGTTCCATTCCGACCCACTACTAGCTATTTGACAATCCTGTGCTGGCAGCTTGACTTCAGCTGATGCAGGTGCAACGCTACTTGAGATCAGTAGGGCTAATAAAACAATTAAAGATTTAAACTTTGTTGTGGTTTTCATTGCTTAATCATAACAATATTCCTAGTAAAAGTCAAGCACTTGACAGGTGAGCTTTTTGTGTGTACAATTAAACCTATGTTTAATAAAGTAGAGGGTGATAAGCCCATTAATAAAACAATTACCTACCTGCTATTCTCGCTACCCGTTGTAGCTACAGCCGTACTAGCTGTAAGCTTATTGGGAAACTTTTCTAGCAACCAAAGCCTTGTGGTATCTTCAGAGATTCCATCTCCCAGCTTCGAAAGACTTCATAGTCTCGAAATTGTTAAAGTTGAAAAAAGGGAGTATTCAAGAAATGAGCAGCTCGGCCCTGAAGAGTTAAGGGATATCCTATATTTGGTTGGCTTTCGTGGGGACAATCTAATTGAGGCTTGGGCTGTAGCGATGAAAGAGTCTACTGGCAGACCAAGATCACATAATAAAAACAATGCTACTGGAGATAACTCTTATGGTCTATTCCAAATTAATATGATTGGTAGCTTAGGTCCTGCCAGGCTAGAACAGTATGATTTAGAATCAAACAAGGATCTTTTTGATCCTGTTCGTAATGCTCAGATTGCATACCAGATGTCTGATGGCGGAAAGAACTGGTCAGCCTGGTCGGGAATGACTGATAAGACTGTTTATTGGATGTCTCAGTTTCCCAAAAAGTCTTGACAAGCTGCTTCCTTTAGTATAAAATATATCTATGGGAATAAAAAAAATAAAAAAGCTAATAAAGCAAGAAGTACTTAGCTCATACCAAGATGGCTGGAACGATGGCTACGATACTGGCTATGAGGCTGCTAACCTGTTAGAACAGGATCCAGATCAGTTCTCTGAGGGAATTTCAGCTGAGCAGTCTCGAATACAGTTTATTCTAGATACCCACATCAAGTGGGCTATGGAGTCTGGAAGAGGTGGCGAAGCCATCACGCTATCTAAAATTAAAGAAATTATAATTCCAATAAAGATAGACTATTCGGAAGAAGCATACCAAGAGTCTTTGGAAAAAGACGGCTTTTAGATAGCGGAATAGTAATATGAGCAGGGGCCAGTGTTTAGAGTGTGAGGATATCATAGAGTCTAAGCACAGGCATGACTTTGTAAAATGTAAGTGTGGTAAATCCTTTATCGATGGTGGAGACGACTACCTTCGTGGTGGTGGCTATCTTTTGCCAGTTTTAGATGCTATCGATGAAGATATGTTTGACGATGACAGCTTCTTGGACGATGACGACATGGAAGATTATAATCTTGGATACCAGGCTGGGACATTAGATGAGCGATATAGGATTTTGCAAGGTATCAAAAAACTAGAGGATCAGTCTCATGCAACAAGAACACCGCTATATCAAGAAACTATGTTTGCTAAAATAAGGGAGATTATAAAATGAGTAAGTGGATTAGATTTGACAAAAGTTCCTGGGGACTTTCTGGGTCTATCGTAATCTTTAATACTATCTGCATATATGCAGGTAGGACAGACCACTGGGGAGTTGCTGCTTCAATTAATTTCTATGATAGGTCTATTAGTCTTGAAATCTTTAACCTATTTATGGGTGTAGAGATTTGGCATAAGGGGTAGCTGTGGAGTATTGGTCATGGATTCTTGCTGCCATTGGCGTATCTGGGATTTACTTTGTTGGAAAGAAAACCATTTGGGGCTGGCTTGTCCTCCTGTTTAATGAAACTCTTTGGGTAGCATATGCTATCATTACAGAGCAGTATGGATTTATAGTATCTGCTGTAGCCTACGCTGCAGTGTATATTAGATCTTATTTACATTGGAGAGAAGATGCTAAGGTTTAGAAAAGAGATGCACCATGGCTAAAATGGCAAGCCTACATGCTGAAGGCTATACAGACAAGGATCTTGAAGATCTTGAGCTGGCTGAAATTTTAGAAGAGATTCTAATAGATTAGGCTTTGACCAAACGACGCTTGGCTGGGTCAAACATCTTAGGATGCTTCTTTTGGGCCTTGCCGTTCTGGCGATTTGAATTACGTTCGCCCTTAGTTTTCTTACCTGACATAGGTAAATTATAGCATAAAGTTCGGCGGTAAATAGAGATAACTACAAGTGCAAGCACTTGACATCCTCTACTGCCACCTGTATAATGGTAGATAAGATTTTATAAACAAGGAGAACAAATGAAAAACGTTTACAAGAGTATTGTTATTGCTGTGGTATTTGGTAATATCATTGCCTTCCCTGTGGTAGCCTACAGCTTCCCTTGGGAGACCTATCTGATTGATCCAAGCACTTACTACATTGTACAGTCTGGTTCCCTAGGCTTGCTTATCGCAATCTGCATCTTTATCTATGAGTGGGCTAGGTATTCGGAAAAGCCTTGGCTAAAGAGAGCTAAAAGCTTAAAGCCAAAGATGAAAGATAATACTAAGTAATATACCCATTTTTCATAATTTGTGGTAAAATAGTAGTATCCCTTTTGGACTGGATTTATTCAACCACGAGGGTTTATAATTTAATAGGGGAACCCCCCACTAACAATAAACGACCAAGAAATAAATAAGGAGGTCGCCAAATGGAAAG
>Ga0247723_1000015_pt1 | contig 109057 bp, 155 predicted proteins | sample MSEWelMarce5H_FC_FD_189079 | JGI IMG/M metagenome (GOLD analysis project Ga0247723, IMG submission 189079) | Subsurface sediment microbial communities from gas well in West Virginia, United States - MSEEL Well Study Marcellus 5H_FC | ecosystem: Environmental > Terrestrial > Deep subsurface >...
TATCCTTCTAGACCTAGAATTGGCTTAATGCCCTTTGCTTTTGCAATACGGTGCAGTTCCCTATGCCCAGATAAAGTACCGTGGTCAGTGATGGCAATTGCTGGCATCCCTAACTCAACTGCACGGTCAACGTATTCTTCTGGAGTAGCAATCCCATCAAATAAACTAAAATGGGTGTGGACATGTAAGCCTACGTAATTCATCTATTACCAGTCAGTATTTGTGCTGGTAACGGATGGGCTGTCAAAGCCAAGGTAGAACGCTTCTTGTTCTGCATAAGGAACCTTACGAAGAGCAGACTCTAGTGGATATGGCTCTGTGCCTGTCCAATCAAATGGCTCCTTGTCTGGTGCAGATGGAATAAGTGTGTAGTTGGTTTCAGTTCCCTGACCATTACGCTTTAACTTCCAGACAACATTTGAAATGCTTCCAGTCTCCATTGCGTATTCCTTGATTGTGTTAAATGATGATTGCTTGCTGATACCCATTGACCAGATAGCAACATATGGTGGCTCTAGGCCATCGTCTACAAGTACATTGCAGTAGAAACGAAGACGGGCTCTCCAGCCAGCCTTTGGATCTTTGCGGTGCATCTCTTCTGCCCAGTCACGACCTTCTGTATCCATTGTGTCTACAGCCTTACGCTTGTAGTCCTTTGGGTTTGTGTGTTCCTTGACAACTAGTGCAAGTCCACGACCTTCGTTATAGTTTGCAGAGTCTTCGTCAAGTTCTTCAATAAAACGAATCTTTGCTGATTGTCCGTCTGCTAACTTTAGCCAACGAACCTTTGGTCCATCTGATTTTGGTTTGTCGAGCAGGGCATTGATTGCTTTTAGTCCCTTTACTACGCTCATATATTTCTCCTTTGTGTTGTTATATTAGTTTAGCATAGAGTATATGGATTTGTCAAACGAGAAGTCAAGTTCCTTAATTGATTTATCATCCATATCGCCTATGTCTTTATATTGTTTATCTAGTTTGATAACGGAGACACGAGATCCTAGTTTTTCAACTATCTTAGATTTCATATTTCCTCCTGCCTCATCATTATCAGCAATAACAATAATGTTATTGAAGTATTTCTGAAGCAATTCTATTTGTGTGTTTGATACATTGGCACCTAGCGTAGCAACAGCCGAAAGACCAACTTGATCCAGTCTGATAGCATCAAATGAAGACTCAACTACATACACGCTATCCAACATTTTTACTCTGTTTAAATTAAAAAGAGTTTTTGATTTTGGAAGTCCAGGAGTATTCTTAAACTCTTTTCCCTCAATGGATCTTCCTACAAACCCGATTGGAATTCCATCTGGGCTATGAACTGGAACAGTTACCATGTCTTGTTTTTCTGAGTAGCCCAAAGAAAATTTTGACCAAGAAGAAAGTTCAATTTTACGATACCTAAAATAATCTTTTGCTCTGTCTGATGAAACAAGATTATTATGCAAGCGCTTAAGAATAAGTTCATCAAATAAAACAAACTCTGGCTTTTGATAGAGAGCCTTATTAATATCTTGCTCTAGGTTTCCTTCTGACTCTTTGCTCTTAATAAATCTTTCAGACTCAAAGTAGGTTCTTCCAGAAACATGCATTACGAACTCTGTTAAATTTGAAACATGCTGACAAGAAAAACAAAAGAATGTCCCGCTATACTTGTCTATTTCTCCTGCTGGTGTTCGGGTGTTGTTGTGATATGGACAAAAAATTATATAATCGGAATCAATTTCTGACTCAACATCTATACCTGCTCCTGTGAGAACTCTCTTGATCTGTTCTTTGGTATACCTATTGGTTTGGTTCCGTCTATTCCTGCTATCCATTCGCTTTTCCTTTTCCCTACATATATTCCGTATATTGTTAATTCGAACTCAAAGTACTTCTTCTTTTCATTATAGTCTATCGTAAAATCTGGCTCTATGTCAAATCTTGGAACACACCCACTGATCTTCATTTCTGAGACAACCAGCCTGATGTATTCAGTCTTTAGCCTGCCTATGGCTGATTCATCGTGGATGACCCCATCTAAATTGAACTTCTTTATCTGCTTGTGATGATAACGAACCATAATTCATATTATACCTACTTATCTTCAAAATCTTTGTATCTATAATATCCCTTGTCAAAATCACACTGGACTAAGAAGTCTCCCATAAAACCATTACGGTTCTTTCTAAAAGCGCATTCAATGATATCACTATTTGTAGCACGGCCAAGTGCTAAAACCCAGTCTGCATCATATGCGATCTGTCTAGACCAAGCGGTTTGCCCCAGAGTAGGAACTCCGCTAAGATCATTAACATCATCTGGTGTTGCAGATGAAATAGCAATAATAGGAACCTCTTCACCAATAGCCATTAGTTTAAGTTCTCTTGAAAGGTTCTTCATTCGTACCGTTTCATTGTCTGACTTCTGGTTAGGAGCCATCAATTGTAGATAGTCGACAATTACAAAGTCTGGCTTGTACTGGTCAATCTTTCCACGAAGCACTGATGGATTAATTTCTCCACCCTGATCATTTGAGATGATGTGGAACTCTGGCTTACCTTGTAGATGCTTTGCATGCCACATCTTTAGGGTTTCCATTTCAACTTCACCATTACTGAGTTTTCTATGTGACCAAAGCCCCTCACCCATAATTGTGAATACACGATTACGAACTTCTGTTTCTGACATCTCAAGTGAGATTACAAGTGGGCTCTTGCCCTGTTTCCAGGCCTGTACAGCAAAGTATAGAGCCATCCAAGACTTTCCTATACCTGGGTATGCTAGAAAGACTCCCAAGTGCCCTGGCATAATTCCAGAAGGAAGATAGTTATCAAAACCTGGAAGATTGGTTTTGATTCCAACATGACCTGCTGCTTGCTGAATTTTTAAATTCTCAAAGTATGCAACTGCTGACTCAAGATCAGTTACATCAATATCACGAATTGCTGAAGTGTTTTTCTTTAACTCTGATGTCTGAGTAATTAGATTATCTAACGCCTTGTTGCCTTGTCCCTGCTGAACATCTCCTGCTGCTGATCTAAGAATATCCTTAAGGCTATCATTTAAGTATTCAGTCTGCAACTCTTCAAGGTGGTGCTTTGTTGAACCAACTCCTGCTACTGGTTCAAAGTCACGAAACTTTTCAACAACAAGATTTACTGGAGGAACAGAACTGTTGTGCTCAAAGTAATTTCTGATGAACTCCCAAAGATCTGTATGAGTTCTAAGAAGATTATCAATATTTGCTTGGAGAAGAACATGCACCTGCTTATCTTGCAAGACTGCAGATATTACCTTTGCCTCAGTGTTATTCACTTAGCCACTCCTTAGCCATTTGTCTACGCTCTGCTCTCTCTTCGTCGTCTTTCTTTTTATCTTTTTGTGCCTGCAATATTTTTTCTGCGTTATATGCAAAGTGGTTCCAAGAAGGATTCTCTGCAACCTTAAAGTAATATTCAAGTATATCGTAACACCCAGACAAAGTATATGATTCAACAAGAGCATCGGATGCCCACTGTTCTACATTTAGATTAAGGGATGGCTTTGATTCGTACCTTGCGGTATGATACTTGCTGTATCTTGAAAGCAAAGCCATACGGTCTTTGCGTTCGGCCATTACTCGTTTATTTCAGACTTTGCTTCGTTAATTTTCTGAGCAAGTTTATCTTCAACAAACTTATAGACCCTCTCAAATGCCTGATCTGTATTTTCTCCATCACGCTTTGAATCAACTACTCCAAGATCCAATCGAAGAGATTGAAAATTTCCTAGGTTAAGCGTGTATCCCAATGTTACTGATACCTTTGTTTCTTCCATTTGATGCCTTTCGTTAAATAGATTCGCCCCACACTGGAACAAATCTCCCATCTTCAGTCTTTACATATGTAAGTATACCGTCTCCCATTCGCCTTGTCAACTCTTGAGCGCTTGGTGTCATATCATTTGTTATTAAATTGTCTTTTCTTGGTCTTCCAATATGGTATGTAGCAAGTATATCACGGATCTCTTTTACTTGCGATTCTGAATAATATGATCTTACTTGAAATCCTCTTGCCCCACCTTTTTGAGATCCCGTTGGAAATGGAATGACTCCTCGTTTCATTAATGATGGCATATATTTTTTATGACGATTAACTAAATCAGCAGTCTCTCTAACAGTATAGGCTCTCTGCCTTTTCTTTTTAAAGTCACCGATTAGACAACTTTCTATTCTGTCCTGAGTTATATTGTATACAGACATGATTCCATTAGAACGATTGAGGTGATGAACTCTTACAAGATCACCATTTAAAAACCAAACTTTTTTGTTACCAGGAATTACAGGGGCGAGATTGTAGCCTTCGCTTTCAATGCTTCCTTTTTTAAAAGCCATTTCCCCTCCAATGAATCGTTTGGTGGATTAAAAAATTTTCTATTTCCGCAAAGCATGCAATATGTTTCTAAATGCATAGGAGAACTATACTGTCTATCAACAAACATTCTTCCCTTGCATCTTGAGCATCTAAGCATTAGTTAGGAATTCCTACCACTATAATATTTAATGCAACGGTTACATCTCCAGTTTCATTAAAAATTACTACACCCTCAACTTTTGAAGTAGTCACAGTTTTTAGAACAACTGAAACATTCTTTCCAGCAGAGGTATTGGCAATGTTTAGCGGTGTAGCAACAGCGATAGGTGTATATTTAAAACTAGTGTTAAAGTCATAAGAGAATGCAACCGAGTCTCCCTTTGTCTTACTTGCGCTATTTACGATCTCCTTGTAGCCACCAATAATCTTCGCATCAGATGTTCTAACGCTTTGCTGACCAATTCCTGGAACATCTATTGTTACATATTTTGATGTAGATAGTGGTGTCTGTGCAATTAATTTATTTAAAGACTCTACAATTGTGTATATGTATCCAACATCTAGTGGTTGGCCACGCTCAGGTAATGGAATAGTCATACTACTATTATACCACTAGGCTAATCGAATTAGATTCAAAAATTTTGGCATGCTCAAACTTCTTGTTTGGGAATGTTGGAATCTGAACACAAACCTTTACAGATGTTGCTCCAGCCTTTGCCAATACTGTATATGATGGAGTTAAAACTCTCTTTTCAAATACCCAATCAGCACTATCCCACTTTAGGTATACATCAAACTCATTATTGATATCTGGTGTTGGAGTCCACGCTATAGATATAATTTTCTTAGTTGCATCTAGCCCTATGGCAAAATTTACTGCTGGAGTATCATTATCTATATAAGCAGGGATTGGCAACTTATACTGTGGAGACCAGTGAGAGTTTCTGTTTCTATCTTCTGATACTATCCTGTATCTTACAACATATGCCTGATCATTTCCACTATATGCAGGAAGTTTTGACTTTGGAATAATTACTCTTTTTATTTTTTCTGTTGCCATTACACAACACCAATATTAAACCTAAACTCAACAAAGTTTGTGCTGTTAGCAGATTTTAAAATTGGTCTGGCTTGTACATTTTTTATAACAGAATATCCTACCAAACCATAAAGGATATTGAGATCGTCTGTATTTTCAATTCTTAATGCATCTAGGGCTACAAAAAAATCAGATGATGGATTATCGTTTTGATCAAGGATACAAACGCTGATCTTAACAGTGTTAACTGCGCTCCAAGAAAAAGATGTAGCCTTTGTTAATTCTTCAAGTTTTTTATTAATAACAAAATATCTATTGGTAGTAAAATCGTTAGAAGCATGTCCTGCTGCGTGTGTTATATCTACCTCAAACCTAGCGTACTGACCAGTATTGTGAGCATCTGCAGAGTCAAACTCTAAAAGAAGCATAACCCTTTTTGGATTGACTGAAGCATTTCCATCTCTATTTACTACTGAGAATGCTAGTCTTAACTCATCCTTTGGTGACTGTCTATTTAGATCAATGTTATTACCGTTTAAGTGTATGTGCTCGGACTTGTATGTTGTTTGACCTACTGTCCACTGTGGAAGAATAGATAGTTTTCCGCTTGTTGATTGAATTTTTGAAGAGTTTCCAGACATAAGAATTATATTATTTAAAAATCTACATCTTTCGTTTCTGTCAAGTCTCGTGTCGTCCGTAAAGACTCTGTTGTCTGCATTTGTCTGAAAAACATTTTCTGTCTCATTAATAACATTGTCTGCGTCGTTTCCATCTAGTGGATCATAAACAATCTTAATAGATGTTGCTGCTGTCTCTTTATGATATTCCCAGTTCTCTGTTTGGGTAAAAGAAAATAGCGCTCTACTGTCTAGCGATCCTGCAGATGAGTTTGATCCTGCTGAGTAAACTCCAACCTCTGTAATTTCATATCTTTCATCAGATGGTAGTTCTGCTGTTAGGACAATCTTATCATCGCCATCTTCGTTGACAAATCCCCTGGAAATAATAGGAACTCTTAGCATCTCGAAATCAAGAGATTTTTGTTCTGAATAGTCTCCAAATACTCCAGTTGACTGATCAAGTGGTTTAGCCCCACAGCCTACAGCAATATAAGATGCGTATGCAGGAGCCTGGCCAATAAGATATTTGGCTATAATAGACTTTCCTTTTTCTGTAATCATTAAATTGTCCCCTCATATATTGTACCATTAAGTCGTTCTCCAGAAATCAAAATCTGCACATCTAGTTGTTCGTCTGGCTCAAGATTTACTACCTCTATCACAAGATCCCCATCAGCGTTTATATATACAGTTTTTCCACCAGGACCAGTTCCTACTGCAGGCAAAGACTTTTCAATCTTAATAGGAAAATTCTTAAATATCGTAACTGATGTATCCTGTAGGTTTAGAATGTTTTGTGGATTGTATTGTAGGTAAAGGCTACTTATGTTTTTAATTGGTTGGTATGAAATTGTTTGACCAGAGATTAAATCATTTCTAGATAAGGTAATTAGTTCATGTCCCCCGATGTCTTCAAATATTAAATCTATCATTAACTGTTCAGGGATAACATCATCCTTAAAAATAAATAAGTCTGGGGTTGCCACCTTGACTGCTGGATACGCTGTTGAAGTACTGTTATTTGATGGTTGTGGAGAAGTTGCTTCTGTTGACATTAGACCACCTCACTTAAGTATAGTGTCATATCTGGACCCTTATCTGATTTTGAATACTGGATGCTGTAAACAATAAATCTATTATTTCCACCCTTGTTAATTCCATTTTCAAAATATTCAACTTTGACAATATCTCCAAGTTGAACTGTTGGCAATGCAAAAACCTTCACACCAATACTTCTTCTTGGTTTCATTATTTTTGATATTGTCCATTTCATTAAATCATTAGCATCGTCTTCTGTTTGAACATAAGGAACATTTAAATTAAAATCCTTATTACCATAGGTAAGTCGACTAACTTTTATGTCTTCATAGTCTTTCTTTGCTTTAAGTGGAGAAGTAATGACTACACCATTACTAATATTTGGATCTGCTAGATTAGAAACTTTAGAAAAATATTCGTCTACACTCAAGGAGCCTTCCGACTGCTGCGTAAATGTTACACCCTGAATTCTTAAATAGTTTCCAGACTCAGATGAAAGACTAAGCGCTGTATCTGTTGAATTAAATATCATAAACTCTGCTCCATAAGAACCTGCTCTAAATCCAGAGACCGTGTATCCCTTTAAACTATTAAATGTTGGAGACATCTTTGCGTATAGTGCAGGCCAAGCCTTGTCATATCTTACATTAAACAAGGATGCTTCACGCATAATTGTTCCGAATTCTTCAAAATATATATTGTGGGATGGAGAGTCTGAAGATTCTATCCCAGATAAATATGTTGACTGAACAATTCCACTCATAGAATATTTTCTAAAAGATTCATTTACCGTTATTTCTCCATCATCAAAGATTGAGTTTACTGGTGTGCTTAGCGCATAGGCTGTGTTTTTTGAATAATTATTTGAAATAGCAAACACATTCTCAAACATCAATCTTGATCCACCTCGCACAAAGAGTGCCATATTGTTATAGATTGGAAGAGGAGATATGTCGTCTACAGTTTTAATTAGTGTGTTGTTGATATATAGGAAAAATCTTCTGATTGATCCAATATCTTGATACTCTACAGAAAGATCGTATACTGTTGGATTTTCTTCTGCTGCAACTCTGTATTGACCAACAAAGTTTCCGTCGTCTACAGTTATACTTGTTAGCCCCTCCCAAAGTTTTACTGGTACGGCATTGTTTAAATTGTCTTTTAATATTTTATAAAAGAAAACATTGTTTACATTTGAATTTTCTTTGTTAGTAAGTCCAGAAGATCCCAATGCAGCAATCTCAAAATAATAACCATTGTTTGTTTCTGGGTTTATCAATACTGCCATGCCTCCACCGCCACCTGCGATGCTTATGCTTTTTGAAGGATCATCTCCTGGGATAACATAGTATGTCGAATTTCCAACAGCGCTTTGCCCAGAGTCAGTGTTATTTTCTATCTTACCAACAATCCTTACTCTTGTTCCAAAGTGTGTGAATTTGTTTGATAGTTTTTTATATACATAAGAAACAAACTGGTTTGCAGTTGGATAGGTTGTAAGAACTGGCCCACTAACAACTAGGGCTGAAGACTGAACTGCTCCAGCCTGTGTGCTTTGTAGGGTATTTGTGGTGGATTGATCTAGATAGGTAGATGCCAAGAAGTTTCTAATGATTCCATTTCTTGTTGTTTTTTTAGCAAGTTCATTACTTGTCAATGGTGTCTCAACTGGGGGTGTTCCAAGATTAACAAATGCAGTTAGACCTGCAGCACCTTGTGACAAACCTGCTGCGCTAGTTGGAAGTTCTGAGGCGGATGAATTAAACAAGACATCTGACTTCATAGTTACTCCACGAAGATTTGCGTTGTCAGACCAGTAGGGGCTTAGTCCTGCACTATGAGCAACAACTGGTGTTCCAAATTGACCTCTTCCGTGCTTTGCTACTGCTCCATTCTTTAATCTTAAAACTCCACTTACTTCCTCATAGTTTGGCTCAGCATAGATTCTTACAGACCCTGTAGGATACATTTTTCCATTAAAAGGAACCTTGGAAAGGTAAGAAGAATACTCCTGAACATCTGTAATCCAAACATTTCCAACTCCAGCAACACTGTATTCTATTGCGTCATACTTTACTATTTCTCCACCCGCATAGAAGTATCCATTGTACCTTGATAGCCAATATACGGCCTCTCCAAAATTCATTGTGTTATTTTGTAAAACATTGTTAACAACTGTTGGAACTGATGCTGAAAGATTAGAGTTTAGCGGTATAGCAGATAGAAGATAGTTTGACTGGTTTCCAACCTGACCATTTGAAGACTTTAGATTATCCTCTCCAGTAACTTCCCATAAAAGAACTGGCTTATATATATATGTTCTATCATTATCAATAAGCATTGCCTGGCTAGTAGATGCTATAGATCTTTGAATTGATCTTGATGTATAGGTAATCTTTCCATCGTTATATGGCTTAGTATCGTTGGTAGTAAATTCAATGATATTGGCAAGTTTGTTGTTTGTATGGAAATTATTTACAATACCGCTTTTTGTTTGATCTTTTGTGCCATACAGAGTTATATCTGTCTCTCTTTCAGTCAGAGATGGCATAATGTAATTTTTACTCATTGTTATAAAATTATTGTACTCATCAAAGAACATTGCTGTTTGTGTGGATATTGCTATGTCTTCTAATACTTCTGCAACACTCGTGTCTGGTGGAATAAAGAAATATGGAATGGTCATTTCTTTTTCTCCAGGAATTCTTTTAAATGTATAGTTCGAAAATCCAGTAGAATCTAAAAGCAGGGAGATTGCAGAACTTGTAGAAACATTTGTCAATAACATTTCTGGAGCAATAGAAGACTCTAAATGAAAGAACATGTCTCTAAGACTAATATCTGCAATCTTGTCTGAGTTTGAAACTTCTGGAGATGACTCTGAGTACATTGTTTTGATTGGTATGTAATAGTCATATCCACCCAAGTCAACAACAATATCATAGAACTTAAACTGAATATTTCTAGAAAGATAATTTCTAATTATACTGTTTGGATTTATCTCAGAAAAAGAATCATCATAGTCAAATATCTTAATCTTTCCTGTAGATGCCAGAAGTTGTCCTACGGGTAATCCGCTAATGCCCAGATCTGATGCACTCTTTGTAACTGAGAAATCCATTACCATATTAGTAATGTTTGATGCAAGTCTAGGAGATATTTCAATTAGGTCAAAGGTTGTGTCTACTTTTGTCATGGTATCTACAACAATTCTGATACCACGAACATTTTCAAATTCACGGAACTTCTTAACACCTTCTGATGCAGAATTATAAAAACTTGGGTTGGTAAAGTCTGTAACAAAATTTGTCAGCCTTGATGTTTCCTCTTCTGCAAGTTGCCATCCATAGGTTGGAACAAATGTTTCGTATATCCCATCATTCCAAATATAGAACCTTCCAATTTCATTTTCATTCTCAATAAGAAGATAGGCATATCCATCAATATTTTTATCTGGAAGAACAACTGTAGATGATATTGTCTCAGCAAAAGAAAATATCTTTTTGTATTTATCTGGCACCTTTAGACCATACATTAATTCTACATAACCGTCAGAACCAATGATCGGAGTTCCATCTGGCCTTGTAGAGTTTGCATTAAAAGAAATTGTGTCTACCCAGTTATTATTTTTTAATGTTTGAATCTTCCACTTCTTGGGAGTTGCTTTATTTGAATCACCGTAAAATGGGTCTAAGAATGTTTTGCCATCCCAAGTAAATGAGCCTAGGTTTACATCTCCCGTATGTGTTTGCATCTTAATAACAATTCTATTGGTTGGAATATCTTTTTTATAAACCACAAATGGAACTGTATCTTCTATAGAGTTTTGACTATTAACTAGTTTGTTTGCAACTCCATACTCTATGCTATCTTCTTTTCTGTAGGATGTCCAATACTTAAATGGATCTTTTCTATCCGCCATGTAATATCTTGGTCTGTTAGCCATCGTCACATTTGCGTGATGAGTATAGGACTTTCCAATAAATCGTGCTTTATTGATTCCAGACCTTGGTCTAAATTGCTTGAAACAATCTTCTAAAGAATATATAGTATTAAATTTTTCTTTCTTTGTTAAGATAGTTGTTGGAATGTTCTCATTCTCTTCATCTAGCCCACCATCAATTTTTACATCTGAGTCAGTTGCCCCTGTGTAATATTGACCATCATCATTCATATCAAATGTGTTTGGTAGTAAAAAGAACTTTGATTCTGGCTGTGTGGGTCTGTATCTATAGTTTCCAATTTTTTCTATGTTCTCAGGTATGTTCATATTCCATTCAGCAATCACTGCAGAACGGCTTCTGATTGTTTGAGACTCTTCTAGGTGTTTCTGGAGTTCTTCATTTTTGAACATTATACTTCTTCCAAAGAAAGAGATACATTCCAGAAATCATGCTTCTGTCCTCTTTTTGCAATTGTATAGTCAAACTTTGAAATATATACTTCTACAATTTCATTGTATTGATTTAGGTGTCCATAGGCTGCATTATCACTACCAAAATTATTATACTTGTCGTAGGCTAAGAACATCCAGAATGATCCAGTATGGTTTTCATACCAGTCAAGAAGTTCTCCTCCGCCTGCCCCGCCATCCACGGTGTACTGCTGCGGTGGTGCTGATGGGGTCCCTGATGGCCCTATAAGCGTACTTTTCCCTGTACTGGTGTTAAAGTCTGGCCTCAATGCAAAAGCCCTTGATGGCAGTTCGTCCCATGAAAAATCAAAGTTCATTTTATCAGCAATATGGTATGAACGCATATGCCCATTAATCATTCTTTCTCTTTTTTCTATTCGGTTTGGGGTAACCTTAATCTCAGATCTATTGTGGTCTGAAAGAATTAAAAATTCATCTAATATCGATGGGTCAATTGTAGACCCTGGGTCTTGACCAATTTCAAAACCATTCGGAACATAAAGACCATTAACAAGAGTGCCAGGATTATTAGAGAATAGAACAGCCTGTGGACGATTATACTTTCGTCTTCCTGTCATGTATGCTGAAGTAGCCATTAGATTCTAGTCCCCCTCATTCTTTGTGAGTCTATCTGCTTAATTTGTGCCATAATGGTCTTGGCAATTTCATTTGGATTTGCATCAGACTTAACATTAACACTTAGGTTATAATTATACACTGAATCTCCTACGCTTGCTCCTGAATTAATTGCCTTCATTTTATCTGTGCCGTGGGTATTTACTGCGTATCGACTCATTACAAATTCTCCAGGAGTTAGCATTGCTGGTACAGTATCTGATCCGCCTGGCCTCATTCCAATCATACCTCCAGAATATTTGTAGACTGGGTCTACAAGTCTTCCGTTAACTACAACACCAGTTCCTGCAACCAGTCTTTGAGTTACTGGAGGAATGAACATTGATCCAAGATACATACCCGTTCCTGGCTTTGTTCTTGATTTTGGAATTGCTGCTGCTCTTGCCTGCAACTCTGCTAAAAGTTTTCTGTTATTTGCATTTGCTGCATCAATCTTTGCTTGGGCTGCAGCCTTGGCTGCTGCTGCTGCTTTTGCTTCTGCTGCTGCTCTTGCAGCATCTGCTGAGGCTGCGGTTGTTGTTGTATTTGAATTACCTGTTCCACTAGTACTATTACCAGTGCTGCCAGTGCTGCCAGTGCTGCCAGTGCTGCCATTTCCAGGCTTAGGGTTTGGTCCCATTCCAAGCAATGCTCTTTCTTCATCAGTCATTGCTTGTCCAGATGTTAACTTTCTAAGGGCTGCTGCTATGGCTGCATCTCTTGCAGCCTTGGCTGCGTCTGGATCTGCTCCTGGATCATCTGCCCCTGGATCATCTGCTCCTGCTGGCATAGGGCTATAGACTCTATTAATATATTCAGTTATTTGAATAGACTTAGTTTTAATTGCGTCATAGGCTTCTCTTATCTTTTCCCATGAGCCCTTCATCTTTGCAGATTCAGTGCTTGCTGCAGCGATTGCTAGGGCTAAATCTCCTGCTGCAAGTTTTTGAAGAGCCTCTGCTTCTTTCTTTGTTAACTCCCAATCTTTTCTAGTCTTTTCACCAATTATTCTATTGCTGTCATTTGCCTTAATTAGTTTAGCAAGCAAATCACTTTGTGTTTGTAATGGAAGAATTTTGTCTTGAATTGCTTTAAGATCATTTTGTTGATCTAGTAATGTTCCAAAAGTAATCTTAGCAATTGCATCTGTCTTAACTTGAATTGCGTCAGTTGCTGCTATCTTAAGTTGTTCTAGAGCATATATTGAATCTTGTATTCCAAGTATTTCTTTATCTACCGCAGCCTTTTTAAGTTCAAGGTCATAAGTTTTTTGACTAATATCCCATTGCTCTGCTTCAATTTCTTTCTGAGACTTTCCACTTACTCCTCCACGAAGACCCCCTACTTCGTTTTCTCTTGCTTTTTGTAAAGCGTCCTGGGCGCTGGTGGCGTAGTTTGCTGCGTTGGTGGATCGAATATCTTGAACTGCCTTGGCTGCTGCTGAAATATCTCCCTGAGAAAGCGCATCTGCTAAACCAAGTTGCTGCTGCTGTTGATTGATAATCTGCTGATTTATTTCCGCAACCTTTGTAAGCGCTTCTTGCTGCTTATCATATTTCTCATTGATTGCTTCTGCAGCCTTATTCATAACCTCTAAGTCATGGGATAGTACAGCAGATCTTTCTTGTAATGCCTGGATTGGTCTAGTAAAGTTAAGTTCAGCACTTCTTGTTAACTTTTCAATATCTCTTTGTTTCTTTTCTATTGGTCTAGTAAAGTTTGTTTCAATGGCCCTTTGGTCTGCATCAACTTCTTTTTGCATCGTATCGATTTGAGATTGAGTTTGATTAATAGCATTTTGTGCAATCTTGGCATCATTATTTAGATCTTCTATCATTACTTGAAGACCAGCAAAAGTATTTCCTTCTTTATTTTTTAAAGTATTTTCGTCAATCTCTTTGTAAACATCAAGCATTTCAAGTGCAGCATCAGCAGCCTTAATGTTTTTTTCTTCCTTTGTTTGAGTAAATACAATTTCAATAATTTTTCTTTCTGGTATTTCATTAATCTGTGAAAGCAAATGGTTAAACTCATCCTGGGCATCTTTTGCAAGAGTACTAAAGTTGTCCATACCATTAATTAATGTATCTAGCATTTCTGGGTCAGATATTGCTGCACGAATTGCTTCTGCGCTCATGCCACCTTGTTGCATCATTGCTACAACTTCTGGAATTCTCTTTTGATTTGCTGTAATCTTTTGCAAATCCTTTTGTCCTGCAACGGCCCCATTAATCTGGTTTCTAATTCTTTGTTGTTTTGTAAGGGCAGCATTTGTTTCTAGTTCTTGCTTTGTTACCTTGCCTGTGGCAATAAGAGTTTTATAGTTTTCATCTGCAAGCATTGTCTTAATATCTACTTCATCAAATCCAAGGGCAAGGAGTTTTCCTCTTGCTGCAATTTCTTGTTTAGCAAGAGTAACAGACTTAAGTTGCTCCTTATTGTAATCTCCAATAATAGCCTTCTTGTATCCCTGCTCCATATCCCTACCAGTTTGAGTAAGGACAGTGTCTCCTGCCTTAAACTTTTGATACTTGGTAACCATCTTTCCAGTTTCGGGATCTACCTGAGTGTATTTTTGCTTACCCTTTTTCTTTTTTACATCCGCAGCAGTTGCTGTATAAGCAAACTTCTTTAGTTCTTTTGTATCAAGGCCTGAAAGATAATCTGTGAATTGGCTAGTCTGGCCCATATTAATTAACTGCTGCTCAAGACCTTTAAACTTGTTTCCAATAGCCTTGCTTCCAGTTGCTGCGATGGCCCTTTGTAGTTCTTTTAATCCCCCTGCTGCATCAATTGCAGAGTTACGAACATTTCTAAGACGCTTGTTTAGTTCATCATATGTTGCGTCTCTTTCTTTTTTAGTTCCATCGCCATCACCTGTTCCATCATTAACAACTATTGGGTCTGGAACTACTCGTGGAAGAAGGTCTACTGATCTTTGTCCTGAAGTTTTAAGGCCATAAAGTCTTTCAAATTCTGCTTTTGCAGCAATATATTCTTTTGATCGACTATCCAACATTCTTGTATCTTCACTAGTCATAAGTTGTAGATTAACCCAGGCATCTCTTTGTGCTTTAAGTTGATCGTCTGTTATAGTATTTTGTTGTGCATAGGTTATAACTAAATCTTGTACATATTCTATTTGCGATTCTCTTGACATTTTAACAAATTCTGCCATTGCAACGGGATCGTTTCTTAGCGCATCAAATGCATTCTTTGATGCAGAGTCGGCCTTGCTTGCCCTATCCAAAACATCATTTGCTGATTCTTCCTCAGTCTTTGGCTTCTTTTTATCTTTTTTGTCTTGTTTGTCTTGCTTTTCTATATCTGCTTTAATTCCTTCAATAGCCTCAACTCTTCTTGCTATTTCTTCTAGTACTGGTCCACCACCCTTTAATAAAAGTTCCATATCAATTGACAGACCGTCTAGAGACTTAATGTTTGAAATAGTCTCCATAATAGCATCAAACTTTGCTGGGTCTTTTTTATTTAAAACAACATAGCGAACAAGATCTGCACCTAGATCTTTGTCTTTAAACTGTGTAAACATATTAAATAACTCTTTTGTTTTTCCAGTTCCATGTTCTTTAATTGACAAAGTTAAAACTTGAGTTAATTCTCCAAGCCTTGATCCAAATAGATCAAGCATTGAGTTTGCCTCATCTGGTGAAAGAACTTTTCCTCCAACAAGAAGTTCCATGGTTGCTTGTAGTTCTTGCGCTTGGAATTGTCCTTCAAGGCCATTTGATTTAAATAAGCCAGTTTCTTTATCGGTAGATCCAAGATCACCAAATGCTTCTGTTCTATTTAAGAAATCTTCTGAAGCCTTTTCTTGTCCTGTTCCTTTGTATGCATTCTGAACAACTGCTCTTGATGAATCAAAAAATGCATCTTCTTTTTCTGCTCCAGTACCAAATGAAAGGCTACTATAGTTTTTCTTAAAGTCTGCTTGTGCTGCAAATATTTCATTAACTATAGCATTGTTCATTACCTCTGTATCTACTTTTTCCTTATCCTTTAGTATGCCAAGTTGAGTTTGTAGTTTTAATTTTTTCTCTAGGTTTGTAGTAGATGCTATCTCTGCTTCTAGTTTTTTCTTTTGTGTTTCGTACTCTATAGCAACTTGATCTGCCAGCATACTTGCCATTTCAACATTGTTTATGTTGTATGCTGCTAGAGCAGCAATATCTTTTCTTCTTTGGGTAAAAGATGTGTCCTTTGATTCAGCGCTCTTGCTTGCTTTCATGCTTCTGTTTCTTGCATTTGCCAACAATAAAAGCCTTGCCTTTACTGGTTCTTTTTTAAGATTTTCTCCATTTGGACCAATCATGGTTTTCATTTGTCCAATTACTTGGACTCCAACACTTTGCTTGCCTAGTGAAATTCCTAGGGCTTGAGCAATGCTGTCTGCTTGATCTCCAGTCAATACACCATCTGCCACTTGTGTTGCTAACTTTAGCGCAAGATCATCAACGGCTTTTTGATCACCAAACTTTTCAATATTTTCTTTAAATGTTTTCTTTGCTTCTTTTCCAAGATCTGAAGACATAAACTTTTTACCAAATGTGCTTGGTGTTTTATATGACTCATTATATTTGTTATACTGAGATCCCTGTCTTCTCCTGTCCATAATCTGAGAGGCACCAACTTTTCCAGTTAGTTCTCCCATCTTCTTCATGCTTTCTCTTGTAGCCGATGTTTGAATTGCAAACTTTCCTGCAGCCTTAGCCATATCACCAAAGTGCTTATTAAGCATGTATGCTCCAGCGCCTACTGCCATGATTCCTGCTGCTGCCCAACCAACTGGACCCATACCTGCAAGCATTGGAGCAAATTGTGCTACCGTAGTTGCTGTACCCAGTGCTGCTGTTACCTGTGGTGGTGCTCCTAGGGCTCCTGCTGCCATCGTTGCAACTCCAAGAGCGCCAGTTGCTTTACCAGAATACTTTGAAACCTTTTCTCTACGCATACCACGCTTCTTCTTTTTAATCTGTTTCTCAGTCATGGTTGTTGGTTGCTTCTTACCGTTTTCATCTAACTCTGGATCAAATAGTAAGTGCCCATTCTTGTCCATTGTATACCCTGGGTTTTCTGCTGTTCCATCACCGTATGCTTCAGCAAGTGCTTGTTTTTCGGTATATCTCTTCTTACCTGTTTGGCTAAGATCGCTACCTGCTGCAAGAGCAGAATTTTGTTTTGCAAGGTTACTATTTAGTTGCTCTCTTAAAAACTTTTCTTGTTCTTGTAGTTCATTTATATCTTCTTGAGACATTGCTGTATCTATTGTAGATCCGTGTATGTCTCCAGTGGCTCCCACAATTGCATCATTTAGGTTTGCTGTTGTTATTACGTTATCCAAGTTGTCTGTTTGTACTGGAATACCTTCTCCAATTACTGTTGCAAGTTCATCTGTTTTATCTGCAACTAAAACAGTTGAGTCTACGGTATCTTCTGTTCCTTCAACAATTCTTCTTAGACCATCGCCTTGTTCTTGAGTACCACTAACAATTTCCTCTTGAACATCATCTTGAATCTTTTGAACTTTACCTGGAGTTTTGACATCTTCGTCAGAAATAACAAGAGTCTTTCCTTCAAGTTCTGCTGCTGCAAGTTCTGCATCTGCTGCTTTTATTCTTGCTTCTGCTGCTCTAATTTCTGCTTCATCAGCCAATTTTTTAAGGTCTTTCGCATTCTCGGCAGTTTGCATGTTCTTGCCTTTTTCACGGGCAGCAATTTCTTCCCATTTTGCTGCTTCAGTTCTAATCTTTGCTGCTGCTGCCTCAGCATCTGCTGCTTCTTTTTCTAATTGTTTTGCTTTCTGGCGAGCAGCCTTTACTGCAGACATATCAGACATAAGTGCCTTAGGATCAACATCTACTGTTAAAGATGTCTCTGTTGATTCACTTGCGGTTGGAACTGAAACCTTCTTAGAACCAAACTTATCTCTATAGTGTCTGTCAATAGACTTCTGGATTTGTCTTTGTTCTGGGTCATTCTTTAGAGCATCATACTTTGCCTGATTAGCAGTATCTACCTTTGGAATTGATGCCTCTGCAAGTTGGTCTGCTTGAGACTTTACTTCTTTTGTTTTTCTTTCAAGACCAATTCTTAGTCCTTCTCCAATATTGACTCCAAGCCTTTCAGTTCTCTTTGATGGAGACTTTGTTTCTGCAATTGTTTCTGCTTCTGTTAAATCATCTGATACTGTTTCAGAGAATCTTCCCAATCCTTCTGGTGTTCTTCTTTCTGTACCGCCTGCCTGATATGTCGAACGGCCTTCATCATACTTTGGATTTTCAGCACTATAGGCCACACCCTTAGAGTTCTTTTCTCCTCTTGCTACAGCATCTGCATTAGCGATATCTCTCTGCTCTTGAGTCATATGTAGTCTAATTCCTGTAACGACCTCTTTTGCCTTTGCAAGAACTTGACCAAGTTCAGTATCTATTCCAGCAACTTGAGTACGCACAGTCTGTTCGATAGACTGAAAGTCTGCATCTGTAAATGTTTTTCCTGGATTATTTTGCTTCCATTCTTGAACTGCTGATAGTAGACGATCATCATACTCTTTAATTGCTCCAGATAATCTTTCAAAATTTCCACCGCCAATTTTAACTGAGTCTGCCCATTTTGTAACACCCTTGTCTTGAAAATCTTCAAGAAATGCGTCAACAGTTGAAACTGTTCTACCCTTTTCTCCCTTAAAGTTTTCAATCTCTGGAGCACCGTCAGCCATGGCTTTATTTACTTGGCCTTGAAGAGAATAACCAAATCCACTAACTGGGGATGCTGTAGGCATTGGAACATTTGTTCCATTCTTTTTATTGCTTGCATCAATTGCTCTTTGAATATTTAAAAGGTCTGACTGTGTTTTTTCATGTGTGATTGTTACTGTTTTAGAGAGTTGGTCAATTGGTACAGAACTAGATGTTTCTGCATGTGCAAATTGTGATCCTAGTTGTTGTTTTGCTCTAGGATTATAGAACTCGTGAACACTCGAATCTGGACCAGCAGTTCCTTCTTTTTTAGTTGCAGCCTTTACTGCAGCAACAGTTAATGTTTTTCCTTTTTCTCTTGCTGCGGTTGCAACAGTGGTAAATATTTCTTTTACGCTTGCTACAAGAGATCTTCTTATTTCTGCAAGTGATTCTTCACTAGCATCTGTTACTGTTCTTCCTGTTGCTCTTGCATATGCAAGTAGGTTTTCTGAAGAAGTCTTATTAATAAATTCTAACTGCTTAGCCATTTCATCAGCAACGCCTGGTTGCGATGGAGTAATTCTTGATGTTTGTGTAACAAATGAGTCTTGGTCAGCAGTAAGAGATCTTTTTCCTTTTATAAATCCTGGAAGATTGTCTCCCATGATTGCTTTCAAAAGTGGAGCATATTTCTTTGAAAGTGCTGTAGGGACAATTGTTTCTCCTGGTGCAACTAGTGCAAGGATGCTATCTCCTTCAGATTCGTTACCTGGAACTTTTCCATCTGCAAATTTTGGCAAACCAGATACTGCACCCTTTGGTCCTGGAACAGCATTAAACAGTGCTGGTGAACCTGATGCAAGTGCTCTAGCCTGTGATGCTGCATTCTGGTATGCTGCTGCCAAAAGATCTACAGATGTTTTTTCAACATTAAATGTTGATATTAGGTCTGTGTGTGACACATGGAGTGCGTTAGTCTGTGCAAGATTTTCTGTCTCTGCCTGAGTTAAATAATCAAATCCACCGCCAAGAACATTGTTCTGTCCATTAAGTTTGGCAATACCACCACGAAGTTTTGCAAAGAAAGCAATAAGGTTTGCAACACCGTTAGCAACAAGACCAACTGTCATAAGAACTACTGGGGCAATTCCACCAATAACTCCAACAAATCCAACCACAAACTTTTTTGTTCCATCGCTAAGGTTGTTAAACTTTTCTAGCATCTTTGCAGCAAACTGAACAACTGGAGTTATTGCTTCTAGAAATGCTTTTCCAATTGGCATAAGTTGTATTTTTAAGTTCTCAAGTTGCTTCTGGAATTTTACGCCAACCGCATTTTCTACTTTTCCAAGTTCTCGCTCAGATAAGATTGCTAATTCTTCAACTGATGCACCTGCAAGACCAAGCGCTCTAGATGCTTGACTTCCATCTTTTGAAACATTTTGAAATAGTGTAGATAGACGAGCAAACTGGAACTTACCAAACATCTGCTCAATTGCTCTAGCACGGTTAAGCGGATCTAGTGTATCAAGTGCTCTTGAAAATCCTATTATGGTTGCCTTTAGATCTCCAGCATTAGCATTAACAATTCCCTTAATATTAATTCCAAGTCCCGCTAAAAATTCACTTGCTTTCTTTGAAGGGTTGATCATAGAAGCAAGACCAGACTTAAGTGCGTTAGCACCTTCTGATGCGTTGATTCCACCTTCCTTCATTGCTGTCATAAAGAATGCAAGATCTTCTACAGATCCACCAAGTTGTTTTACAACTGGGCCAGCCTTTGGAATAGCAATTGTCAAATCTTCAATAGATAGAACGGTTTGGTTTTCTACTGCGTTAAGATAGTTAATCTTTGCTGCAAGTTGATCTGCAGAAATACCAAAAGCATTCTGAAGAGATATAGTCGTTTCAAGTGCTTGCTGTTGTTCTACCTGACCAAGTACGGCAAGTCTTGTTGCATTTGTAACTTGTGCTTGAAGGTCAGCGCCAGTAAGACCCATTGCTGCAGCCTTGGCTGCCATTTCCATTGTGTCTTTAGCAGCAATACCAAATTTTGTAAACTCTTTTGCAAGCAACTGAATTTCTGCAACTGCCTTGTCAGTATCTCCAACAGTAGTAGTCATGTCTCCATAAACTCTTGTAAATCTTACAGTAGCCTCTTCCATTTCCCTAAAGACCTTGGCTGCTGTTGATCCAAGGATTGAAAGAGGAATGGTTAAACCAACCATCAACTGGCGACCTGCCCACTGAGTGTTCTTACCAAAATTTAGAAGTTGAGTAGAGCCTTGCTTGAGAAGTTGATTAAGGAACTGCTGTCTTTGAGCAGCCATTTGTGTTCTTGTTGCGTAGTCAGCGTACTGACCATTTACCATCTTAAGATGTTTTGGAACTACCTGCAAAACCTTGACAAATTCGCCACTAGCATTTGTTAGTTGAACGTATTGAGTTTGTAGAGTTTTAACTCTATCCTTCATTGCTCTCTTTAAAACATCTTTTTCTTGTGCAAAAAGACCTTTTAAGGTTTTGCTATTTAGTGTGGCAGCAGCAGCGGTATACCTAAAGTACTGACCCATGCTCAACTTGTTCTTTTCTAGAGCATTAGTAAATGATGTAGTGCTTGTAGCAATTGTCTTTTGTGATGCCACAAACTTTCCAGTCGAATTAATAGACTGGATAAGTTGTGAGTTTAAACCTTTTTGTGCATTTGCTGCAGCAACATTGCCTTCTGTTAAGGCTTGATTGAATTTACTAAGTCCAGCCTGAAGCCTTCTTAGTTGAGCGAGAGCATCACTAGTGTCAAAATGTATACCAATATTAGCATTTACATCAGACACTGTTCATGACACCCCTATTCATTTTTTATTATTTTGATGTAAGCAATGCTGTAGGATCTGTAAGTTGGATACCAGATGCTGCATCGATTACTGCGTATACTGTAGGCAAGTCGATATTATCTTCTAATTGCTCACGAGTAACTTCTTCCTTTACGTACTGCTTAAATGCAATTTCAACACAGTCTAGAAGTACGTTCATTGACTCATCGTTATTGTCTGACACATCTGAAAGTTCCTGGAACCTCTTCATAAAAGGCTTAAGCAAAGAAATCTTTAGCGGTCTAACATCAATGGTTGTGCCATCGATGAGAGTAATCTTTTTAGTTGTTTGTTCTGACATTCTTTCCTCCAATAGGTTTGTTAATTAATTATACCATAGCGATAGGCGTATTTTAGTCTATTTTTTCGTAGTCTAGACCCATTCCAATACCAAATCCAGCACTTGATGCATTCTGACCTTGAAGAGCAAGAATATCTCTTGAGTTATTTGCTTGCCCACGACTAAACACTCTGGCCTTCATATCTTCCCAGGCATTACTCTTTTGAGCATTCTTGTCTAGGTCGACTCCCTGCATTGCTGCCATAAATTTTTTCTTAGCGTAATCTTCTTCTCTTTTTATATTTAGTATTGCAGTTATTTCTTGCATTGACAAAGATCGTTCTAGTTCATCAAAGTCTTTCCAAATACCCAGCAAAAAAACTTCTGACTCTAGTTTTGCCAAATCAAGATCTTCCCAAGTCGCACCAGACTTAACTGCTTGATCTTTTACACCTTCATCAGATTTTGCATCTACTTTAATTCCTGCAGCATAATCTAATAGTCTATAGATATTTTTTAAATCTATTGCATCTTCAAAATCTTCAATTGATTTTGAAATCTTTGGCATATACTGTTTCATGCAATTCATTCCGCAAATAGCAAGAGCAGATATAGCCTCAATGTCCCCTTTAGCGTTTCTGACACCTTCAAAGTCATTCATAAACTTTCTTAAATATTTAATCTTAAGAGGAGATATTTCTAACTCAGTCCCGTCAACTAAATAAATAATTCCAGTGTTGTATATTTCTGTAGCCATTATACAAGTATATCAAATAGAAACAGAAAAGCCCAGACTTTCAAGGGTCTGGGCTAATCTTATATTTAGTTGTATTATGCGCCAACGCCAACAGTACGATCTACGATCTTACCGTATGATGCATTGTCGTTTGGAAGAAGACGGAATGATACTTCGAACATTGTCGCTTCGTCACGCTTTGCTGATACTGATACGCTCTCAATTGAAAGTGCACGGTATGCAACGTAGACACGCTCAATATTTTCTGTAGCGTCTCCAGTTCCTGGACCAACTGCAACCAAACCACGCTCTACTGGCACATCGCCAATATCGCCTGCTGAAAGATTAAGTGTTGGGTTTCCTGCTGTTGTTGCTAGAGATGAATCCTTACCTGCTAATGCAAATAGGAGATTCTCTAGTGTTGATTCTGCGAATGTAGTATTTAGGTTTACCTGCATGCCTTGCTTAAACAACTTAGCAACGTCAAGAACCTGATCTACTGCAACTTCACCGAAATCTGGCTGGAATTGAATTTCCAAACCATTCATTGTGTATCCAACATTACGAAATTCTGGAGTTTCACCTGCAAGGGTTTCCTTGTATGATGTTCCTGATACGTATGCTGGTAGTGCTGCATCTGTTAGTGCGCCATCTTCGTATGTGAAGAGTGCTGCTGCTCCAACGATAATATCGTTAGAACTACCACGTGTATATGCCATGTATTTCACCTCTTTTTTCTTTATGTAGATTAAAGGGCTTGTTTCCTCATGATAATTATATCATCCCTTTTTAGGGGGCTATTGACTCAATAATGTCTTGCATCTGGTGGTAGTCGTAGTCTATGATTATCTTGTTACCGCCGTAAGTTCGTGCTGTTCCAAAATCGACAATATCTCTAACTTCTTCTAGTTGATATATCTTAAAGTTATGGAAGTAGAACTTACAGGTCATGCCACCAATTGGTTCGTGGTTTCTAGCCCATATGTTTATGTCTTCAGCAGTCTCGTCTCCACGATCCATGAGCCTTAGAACTGCTTCTTGAACCTCTATCATGCTTTCTGTTACATTGTTTTGAGTAGCATAGAAATAATATAAAAGTTGTTCACACTTGATGTGTGGGAAGGGAGATCTTCTCATTCTAATTAATCTATCATACACTGCAACGACTCCTTGATATGAGGCTCTTTCATCATTGATAGTAACCCACTGATCTGTTAAATCATCTAATGTGTTTGGGAGCGTAGGGAAAAATGGTATAGCAATCTCTGCACCTGCATAAATTTTTTCCTGCAAATACTTATTTATCCATAGACCTGGAGTGTTCAATGTTGATGTTGACATTATGATATCATCCCCGCACTTGCTACCCAGCGAGATCCAACAGACATTCCCTTTGATCTACCAGCCTTTTTGCCAGCAGCCAAGTTTCTCTTATATACTGTTGGATTAGCAAAATGTTTGTCAATACCACTTGATCTTAAAAATGCTTGAGTAAAATATCTTCCAAAGAACATATCCCATACATTCTCAAACTGTCCCTGTGTATTTCCTCCAGGGTTTTCAACTAATACTGGTCTCTTTGTATACACAACTTGTCCGCCAACCTCAAACCTTAAAGTCTCTCCATTAATTGGCTTAATAACAACTGGCTGCCCTAGTTCCATAACTTTTGCTTTGTTTTCAAAAGGAACTCTAGAACCATCCTGAATAGTTCTTGACTGCTTAAAGTCTGACATAAACGATAGACCAAGATTACTTATAGTAAATTTAATATCAAACAGTCTTGCTGAGGAACTTCCTGATTGACCCCATTCATAAACATGATGAAGTGTATCGTAACCTACTCTTGCGTTTGCATCAATAAACTGTGACGCTTGCTCTGCTACTGTTGGACCAACATTCTTAAAGAAAGCAGTCTTACCAGCCTGCACTCCATCTACAAAGCCAAAAGAATATTCCATAATGTTTTCCATGTCTTTACGAAACTTTACACTATCCATTCTTACTTTAATCATACATCTACCGCCTGATTCTCAGATCTACGGATTACAAGATTGTAATATTCGATACCGCCGAATGGTCCTACGAATGGCTCCTGTGTAGCAATTTCGAATATAGTGGACTTGCCTGCTCTTGGTCCTGCTGTTTCTGTATAAATATGATTGCAGTTCTTGTCACGAATATTAGTTATAAGAATATTTGTTACGGAGTTCTGTGCGTCTAAACTTGAAATTCTTATGTCTGTCTTTACTCTTCCGATAAGAGATGTCTTCTGGGTTATGTTAACATTTGGTGTTACTTCTTCTTTACCAGCGCCACCTACTGAGTTAAAGTTACCAGCAATAGTTTTATCTAATATCCAAGTCTTTTTGACATTACCGTAAACACCCTGATCAACGACTGGGTAATATACATCTGCTTGCATTGGGAAGATGAAGTCTGGCTCTTCGCATATCATTAAATTATCCCTGGCTTGGTAATAGTCTTAACATACTTCTCCAGTATCTTATCTACCAAGAAGTTACCAGTACCGTTGAACATTGTCTTATCAAACTGAATTCTAAATTGATCTGTATTATATGCAGTTACATATCTCTTGTAGTAGTCTAACTTACCGCACTTAAGATCTTCAATTAAAAGTTTTGATGCATACTCAATGTCTGCAGGAACTGTTAAGTATCCTTGATCTACTACAATTGTATAATCATAGTTTGATGGAAACCCTGTTCCTTCGTATCCGTAGTATCCAAGATCTCCTCTTCCAGCAATGAGGTTTGGACCTGTTGACTCATATCTATTTAGTTGTCCAGGATAAACTTTTTGAATTGCAGTCTTGTCTGCTGTTATTACATATTCGTATTTGTTTGTATTTGGAGTCGATCTGTCATAGACCAGTTCGTTATTCTCATATACCTTAAATACTCTGTAGGCTTTGTCCCATAAAGAAAAATAGTCTGAACCATTTCCAGTGCCTACGATTGTAATCTTTTTATTGTAAAAACCTTCTGCTACGAATGTATCAATAATTGATCTTGCCACTAACTCTAAAACTGTGTACTCTGAAATATCTGATGCTGTTGTTCCTAATGTGTTTGGGTCTACATATGGTCTAATTAGTTCGTAGTATTCTTCGTGAATTAATTCTTCACCCTCGCTAATTGTAAAAATCTCAACTCTGTAGTTGTTGTCGTATCTTCCAGGAAGTTGAATATTAATATTATCTCCTGTAGACCATTCTAAAAATTCTAAAACCTCTACTGAAAGGTCCGCCATATCTGTTACTCTTGCATAGATATCTGCATCGCTGTATCCTGAAGGAACAACAAAATTTACTATGATGTCATCATATGGCGGAACTCTCAATATCTCCATGAATTACTTACCGAATTCCTTGGCAACTTCTTCTGGGCTTGCTGAGCGTATGTGCGAACGAGTTAGCCACTTTTCTGCTGCATCCTTTTCAACAATGTTATAGCCACGGTATACCTTACCTACTTCTGGCCATGTAACATTCTTTGTTGAGTAAATCGCAACTGTTTCTTTCTTTTCTTCTGGCTTTGCGCTCTTCTTTCTTGGAGAAGCCTTTGCTGCTGTAGTAGCACCAATGACTCCGTCTGCTACTGATCCAAGTGCCTGAACTTCTTCAGGTGCCTCGTATGCAGGCGCTTCAACTACTGCCTGAACAGGCTCTTCTACAACTGGAGTTTCTACAATAGTTTCTTCAACTGGCTCTTCGACAACTGGTGCCTCGTAAACTGGTGCTTCAAATACTGTTTCTTCTTCAATTGGATTATTATTCATATTTTCCATGATTCCTCCTTGTTAGTATTATATCATTATAAATTTATAAGGGGAGTAGGAGAACTAACTCCCACTCCCCCTAAATTTTACTGTTACAGATTATGCATCTGATGCAGCGTCAGCGTATGCGATAGCATCTTGCTCTTCCCATTGAATACCGAAGCGAACGAAGACTGTGTATTCTACAGTATCCTTCTTTGGCTTGTATTCACGGTTTACAGTGATATCACGCTGGAAGCCCCATACACGGTTCTGTGGGAATGTCAAGTCGACATATCCTGCAGGGTAGTAAGGAACTTCTTGTACGTCGATTCCTAGGACACGAGTTGTACGTGCTCCACCGAATGTCTGTGCTCCACCGTCAAGATATGCTTGACGATTTGTTGGAGTACCGCCAGCCTGAGAAGCGAATGCTTCTGCGACTGCGTCTGCTAGAGTACCGTTATTCTTAACGATTCCCTGGAATGCGTCTGTACCAGCATAGAACTTCAAGTTAGACTTGATAGCACGATACTTACGTGGCATTGCAAGGATGATGTTCTGCATTACATCTGTTGTCCAGGCGTTATTAGCGACTGTTACAACTGACTCATGAGCATCTCCGTCTGTCTTTACACGGTTTACGAATCCGTCCATAATTGAAAGGAATGAACCAGTTGCTCCATCGCCGTTGATTGCAAGGTCTTCGATATCATTACCGAAAGCGTTTGTCATCAAGCGTACAATGTGATCTTCTAGTGCTGCACCTTCGATATTATCTTCTAGTGATTCTGCAGATACTTCCCAGTCAAGACGAATCTTCTTTGTAGTCAATTCAACCTTTGAGAATGTTGCACCTGCGTTTGTGTAATCGCCAACTGCTTGCGCTGCTGCACGGATTACACGCTCTCCGACGTTTACCTTTTCGAGTTCCATTGTATTGGCTCTCATAGTAACGCGACGGCCATCTTTGGCGAGGATTGTAGCATCCCACACGTAGTCGATAAAACGACGTGCTTGCTCTGGGCGGAGAATTCCGCTGCCAGCCTCACCTGAAGGATTTACTGCATTTGGTCCAGAGTTAACACCTGATAGGGCTGTTGGGATATTTCCCAATACACCACCATCGGTATAATTACCTGGTACGTTTGAACCTGCATCTGATCCAGATGCGAATGCGCCCTGACCCTGATAGAGTCCTGGTGCTGTTCCACCAAGGTTACCTGAGGTACCTGGCTGGTTCTTTTCTATATTTTGTTCCGACATATTGTCACCTCCTGTGATTTTCTAACTTAATAGATCGGCTGTTTTGAGGAAACTACCGCCCCATAGGGATTTTTCAACCATTTCAGGTTGATCCTGTACAATCTCGCCGAGATCGCCAGACTTTCGGAAAGCAGTATCGGCTTCCACAGCGTCAACTCTCTTTCCAAACTTATCAAATTCATTCTTTGCTGCAGCAATATCTTTTGCTACTTCTGTGAATGACTCTTTTACTACTTCAATGTCAACCTTTGAAGACTTAAGCATTTCTACTTCTGCCTGCAAAGACTTAACTGTTAATACTAGATCGCTAAAGGCTTTTTCAAGATCGTCATTTGTTTCTGTGACTGACTCTTGAATTACTTCATCTGACTTTGGAGCCATAGGCTTTTTCTTAGCCTCTGCCTCTTCATCGGCTGGAGTTTCTGCAGCATCTTCTTCAGTATCTTCTTCTTCAGCGACTGGTGCTTTCGCAGCCTTCTCTGTTTCAGTTTCTTCTACTGCAGTTTCTACTGCATCTGCTTTCACATCTGCCTCTGGAGCGACCTCTGACTTTGTTACTTCTACTGATGCTTCTGTTTCAATAACTTCTGCAACTGCTTCTGTGTTTTCTGTCATAGGTTGTACCTCCTTGTTAATCTTAGAAGTATTAATGCCTTTAGCACTATCAACTAAGAATTTTATCATTGTTGTTTTTTCACTATCCGTTTTTTCAACGAACCCTATATTTTTCATTGGCTCTCCTGAGATTGGGCTATTCTCGGATTCATTTTCTGATACAGTAACAATTCCAGACTCTGTATCCCAAAAAACATTTTCAATTATTGTGTTGTCACCTTTAACCATACTTACACCATCAACTTTTTCTACGGAAATAATATTTGCAAACTGATTTGCTGGGGAATCTACAAGACTCAACTCAACTAAATCGTATTCTTTAATAATTCTAATTTGTGTATCTGACTTCTCATCGTAACCGTCATCCCACTTGTTCATTCTTCCGCCAATAGAAAAACCTGTAAGAGTTCCATCTAGAACCTTCTCCCAAGTATCCTGTGCGCCCTTTGAAACATATGCAGATACATATACTCCATTATAAAACTTCTTTGATTCTGGATCAAAGTACTTCTCTGCTTTAAAATTAACCATCTTACCAACTGCTAATGGTTGGTGCATTTCTCTAATATTCCCTCGGAATTTTGCAAATGCTTCCATTGAGGCTTCTGCTGTAACAATGTCCATCTGCTTGTCTAGGTTGTCAAGGGATGCAAAACCAGATACGGTACGACGCTCTTTATCTACCTTACTGAAAGGCAGAGAAAATCTGATGTTGTCGCCTTCGGAATTCCAATTTGCTTTAGAGATAGTCATGGTAGTATATATTATATGCCCTTTTTTGAACATATCTCAATTATTGAGATGATCGCCCTTCGCCTTTTGGATTCCTTCCAGAGACGGTTGCAGAACCATCTGACTGATTGTTAACTCTTTCTGTATCCCTCTGTCGTTCTGCTGGATTGTTTTCTTGCTCTGGCTTTGCTGAAAAAATCTCATCTCCACCTTCTCGTTGTGGCATTCCCAAGATTGTTCTTGCCTCATTAGGAAGCATGACCTGAGACTTGATATATCTTTCAATAATCTGAGACTGAGCAATTTCATCTGTCAGTGTAAGTTCGTTGAACTTGAAATCTAGGATATCTGTCTTTTCACGAATGATCTTGTTGATCATCTTGTTCAACTTATCTTGTGCTGGTCTTGATACCTGTTCTTTAAATGTTCTGTCTTGTGCTAATGCTGCTGCGATGTTTGATGAATCTCCACCGCCAAGTTTAGAAAGTGGAACCTGGTGAGCAACTAAAATGTCATCACGGTTTTGCTTACGGTACTCTTTAAATGAGCCTTCCTGAATTCCATTCTCAATTGGTTCCATCTTAAACTCAACCTTGTTACCATCTGAATCTCCTGGCAATGGGATGTAAAGAGTTCTGTGGTTTTGTCCCTTTAGGCCTGTCTGCAAGAATCTAAACATCTTGTCTTCTGCCTCTGAAGATAACTTTGCACCCTTAAGAGTTACAACATATCTTGGAACAGCCTTGTTACTAAAGAAATCAATATTATATTGTGATGCAAGTGCGTCACCATAAAGAGAGTTTATTGCTGCAAGAATGTCAGGTACTCCATAGAAAGTATTTAGTGGAGAGTATGACTTAAAGTGAATAATCTCGTTTGGTCTTGGATCAGTTCCAAGTGGGTTAGGGTTTGTTGCTCCGAAGTTACGGAAATAAATAACCTTGTTTCCAATTACCTGAACAAAGCCATCACGCAGTCTTCTTATTCTAATTGTTGTTGATGGGATGTGGCCAACGTAACCAATCTCTCCCTTGATAGTTCTTCCAACCTCTAGATATGCATTTCCAGTAGACTGAAGATCTGTATAGATTTTTTCCATTGTAGATGTAAAAGAATCTTCTGTATTTAAAGACTCTAACCAATCTCTAACTTCAATCTTTGCTCTTTCAATTCTTTTTCTTGCTCTACCAATTGCATCATTATCTGAAGATGATTCTAACTTCAGCATTGTTCTTGCAGATACCTCAAAGTCATATCCAAGACCAACAATGTTTTCGACCTTAGCATCAATGGCTGCATGGTTAGCAAATGATGTGTCATAGTAACTTGCTAATTCATATAGGTTCCATGGTGGAGTGATAACATCAAATAGTCCATAGCCATTTCGATAGACTGTTCCTGGGTTGATTTCTTTTGATCTTGCACCATTAATACCAGTACTCTCTGCTCTAGATGAGTCAATGTATCCTTGTGTTACTTCTGTCTTTGATATTCTGTTTGCTCTACGCTTAAAGTTATTTTCTAATCCCTCAAAAACTTTGAGATCATCCCAAGACTTATTAAATGGATCTTGTTTAGAAAAAGTATCATCTGCTGGTGCAAGTTCATCAATTCTTGCTGGAATTCTGTATTCGTGGTCTGACATTAGTCATCACTTCCATACTTTGCAATAGTATCCTTGGCTGCCTGCACTGCTCCAAGGTCGTTCATTGAAGGGATCAGTCCCTCTGCTAGTCTTTGCTTTTGTTCTGAATATTCTTCTTCTGAGATTCTAGTTAATCCTGGTACGAAGATGCATTCGCCATCTCCTTCATCCCCGTAATATTTTGCTGCTTCTTTTAGTTTGGATATCTGCATAATGTCGCCACGCATAGATTCAATGTTTAAAACAGAGCCAGTTCCATCTGTAAACCATTTCCCATTAGACTTTTTATAAACATATAGGCCCCACTCATAATGCTTTTCAATAATCTTTGCACGGGATTCGCCTACTTGACCCTTCATTTTTGGAAGAGCCTTACGCTTTTTCTTTGGATTTTCCATATTCATAACCATAAGTATACCATATTATACTGGTGTGGCGGTGCTTTGTTGCCAGCCGATTGCCTGATAAAAATTATATTCATATCCTTTTAGAGTAACTTTTTTATCTGTATCAATGATTATCTTATTAGTTCCAGTATAACTCTTGTAAATTGTGTCTGGATCTACCCCATAAAAACTCTTGGTTGACAAGACCAGCATACCTCCCCAGCGATAGGCTGGTGTCCAAAAGTCCCAATCAAGTGTGTCTGATCCAGCATACTTAACTCTGAACCACTTTCTAAAAGATGTTTGCTGAATCTCTTGTAGGCTTGTTGATTGATAATATGAGATAACATTAAATGTCAGGGGTCCTGTAATTCTTATCGCCCCAGAAGTGTTATTAAAGTTTAATACTCTTGAGAAGGATATTCCTAAGAATGCCCATTCTTTTACAGTCAATACTGGATCCTTTACTATTTTGCCATTAAAATAGAATAAAATTCCGTTTTCGTATTGTCCAGTTTTTGCATTGATAGCATAGATAGTTCCTCGCTTACCGTCTGAACTGTTTGCCACAATAAAAAATTTAAGATACTGATCTTTAGACTCTACTTCAAATATTGGTGTTGGGCTGTATGGGAAAAAGTCTTGATCAAAACGAACTGCTGATTGCATTGCTATAACGCTATACTTATCTGAAAGACCTTGATTAATTGGAATAGATAGTCCACGGTTTACTGCTGAGTTAAACGTTCCCTTAAGTGTAATTCCGCTATTTCGAGTTAAGAATAAGTAAGGGCTGCTCTTCTTGTATATTGAGAAAGGATTTTTTGCTTTGTAATTATAATAGTATCCTGATTTTCTATATGGGTAAATGGATGTTCCAAATCTTGTACCAACTGGGTTTGGAGATGTATCGTTAAATGCTTGCGAAGAATATTCTAAAGTTTTTATTTTAACATCGTGTGTTAAAATTCCGTCAATCTCAAACTCTAGCCTTGTCACCATTGCAATCTTTGAAGTGTCTTCCTGTGGTGGATAAATAACCATACTATCTACAACCTCATACTTTGTCCTTAGCCAATCTGATGCTGGAGATACAACCCCATCAGTTGATGCAGGAACAAACTTTGTAAAATATAAATCTGAAGTATTTATACCAGAAGAAACATACTCAAAGTTAATGTAAGATTTTACGTATGAAGAAGATGTGTCAAACTTGTAAGTCTTAGAGACCTTGTTTTTTAAATCTTCGTAATCGTTGTATCCAGTAAAAAGTTGGTTACCTAGTGCATCATAATTTCGCTGTATTGGATAAGAATACTCTCCAGAAAGAGATGGAATAACTTCTTCATTGCTTTGTCCAGGATTGATTACAGTTGGCACACCATATTTCCAAGACACTGGAACTGCTGGAACTTCTAGATACCTAGATGGTGCTGGGTAATCAATATTAAACTGGATAAAGTCTAGGTCATAGTAATCTTCGTCGTTTGCATCTTTAACATATTCTGATAAATACGATAGTGGCAAATAGTCTTTCCATGAGGACTTTACAGCAATATCAAAATAGTAATTATTGAAATATTCTTTAACAATAAGGGTATAACTTGCTATATGGTTTACCATTCTGTAAACTGGATATCCGTTTGGGGTCCCGCCATCTAAAAAGTATTGCCAGAAATTTTCATCATTTCCAGTATACTCTCCAGCGTCAATATCTATGTTTGAATAATATAAATCAAAAACATCCTCGTATTCTAAGAAACATCCTTTAAAATTAAATAGTGTTTTTATTGACTCTAAATTGGTTGCATTGCAAAGACCAACTTTATAAATTTTTCCATGGAAACTTTTTGCAAAATCTTTTGTTCCACCTATATACAATTTTAAGGAAGACCTATTACCAAAAAATGATAGACTGTTTCTGCCAAAGAAGTCTGTAAATCTTTCTATGTCCATTCCTACAGGGAAAGATTCTCCAACCTGAATCCCTTGCATAGAATATATTGTTTCTAGTTCTCCATTATAGAATAAATTATATTTTATATTTGATCCATTGAGAATAATTGAAAAATAGTTTGAAGTGTTCTCTTGCTCAATATAAAGGATTGTTTCATCTACAGAAGGAAGAACTGTTGGCTTTATAACAAGATAAAAAGCCTTTAAATCTTCTTGTAGCAGATTAAAACCGTCAAACTTTAAATATCCGTTATTAGACCAAGAATTTGATGGCTTGAAAGTAAAGAAGTTATCTGCCTCTGTTTGAAATTCAGAAGAAAAAACAATGTCAGTTAAAGATTTTGCTGTTGAATTATTTATAACAAGTTCTGGAACCTTATAGTCAGGAACAGATAACTTATTGTTTTTAACTATTAAGTTGTTTAGAACTCCCTGATTCCATTTTCCAAGATCTGGGTATGTGTAATTATTTGTATAGTCTGCATAGTTGTAATCAATGAATACAGACGAACCACTATATGCTGTATTTATATTTTCTGGAAAGTCTACTCCCTGACCATAAATAAATCTTCTTTTTGCTACTACTGATGGAACTTTATAAGAGTATATTGCGACTGCATCAATTTCTATTGGTGACACATCCTCATAAGAATAAAAACATAAAATTTCATCGCTCCCAGATTGTGGGAAGTCTAGTTCATAGGCATCAAATGATATAGAGCAAACCTCTTCTCCGTTGATCAGAAGACTTGCACCTTTTGATCCATACACAATATCTATTAGCATGGGCTTGCCCCATTCTCCAACATAATGTGTAGCAATATTATTATTAATTTTTAAAATAAGTGATGTGCCATCAATCCACAAACCATCATCAGAATTGGGCTTTCCTAAAATCTTTCTTGGGGAAACTGAGTCGCTATTTACCCTTAACCACATTTCAAAAGTATAATCTTTGTATTTTCCACTTTCATGTAGAAATCCTTTTGCTGGTATTACTAAACACGGTTCTCCATTGTTGTCAATTAGTTTAGTTATACCACTTGCACCGTATACTAACGGTATTCCAGTATTCTTAGCCATAAGGGATCCATTATTTATAATGTAGTATCCATAGTCGCTTGTTAGTCCATAAGAGTCTGCTGCTACTCCATACTTGCCTGGCAAAATAGGTACTGGAACTTTTGAAACACCTAAAGATGTAGAATTGAATTCCTCTGACCACTGACCAACAGTTAAACCGTTAAGACTAAAGTTATACTCATTTTCAAAGTCGTCAGTAAAGAAATAGTTTATCTTAATAACAATTCTCATTGTGGTATTTTGTTTTGGTATGTCAAATGTCTCTGATATAAAACTCCATTCTTTGCTTACTGGAGATAAGAAAGATTTTAGGTGCTGTATTGTTTTTCCAGAAGAAGTATCGTAATATTCATACCCAATCTTAATTCCAGAGATTGCTGCTGTGTTTGAATAAAAATATGACCCAATAGAAAATGTTTTTAGGTCTTGATTCATTTCAGAAAAGTTAATGATGTCGTCAGTCACACAAACAATTTCACTAAATGCTTCATTGCTAATTCTTGCATTAAGAATGTTTGTTACACTATTTGGAAATGGAGAGGTTTTTAAAAATATTTGTTCTGCCACAGCCCCAATTGGTGTTGGCCAATTTGCAGAAGATCTTTGGCTTTCTGTAATTAGAGAAAGGTAGTCTGCTTTATCATCCAGTGCCCAAAGAGCAATGGGGTGTTCTGAAAACACTTTTTCTGCATACAGATTTGATGAAGTAGACATTATAAGTCTATTTTACCACAGAAGACTACTTGTTTATTTTTATTTCACAGTAGTCTGTTGTGCAGTATGCTTCGCCCTGAGCCTCAAGATTATCTACACCGTCGTAAATGGCAGCAAAATCAATGTGCTTTAACTTACCAATATATGACTCATATTGCTCTTCAGTGATCTGAGTATATGGCTGTTGTGGATATGTGTGATTTCCCATTGGTAGGAATGAGACTGCCTTTAGTTGCCCCTCGTACATGTGAAGTGCAGGAACAACATGCTTTGACTCTGTTTCCTTGTCAAATGAAAGTGTTACAGAAACACCATTATCAGACCAGTACTTCTGAGCAGTTGCAGCAAGTGCAATCTTTTCAAACAATGTAACATCCTTTTCAGATCTTGGATGGCCTGACTTGATTGGGAAATATACAACTGATGTGTTTGCTGATACCACATCGTCTTCAATTGTGTACCCTGCTGCTTTGAACAAATGCATCATTGGATCTGTATTTCCAAATCGAACTGCACGAAGGAAGAAGTTTCCTCCAGGTCCCCAGTGAACTCCAGGAGTTGCACCAGACAAGATTGAAACTGATCCTGATGGCTTAACTGTTGTTACACGAATTGATTCACGAACACATAGCCACTCAGAGTACTGGTGGTCATAGTGACGAATCTTGTTATACCCTTCATCCATCCACTCACGAACTACTGGCAAACCCTTTTGATCTGCAAAAGATGCAATACCAGTAAGTGATGTACCAATACGACGGTTGCGTTGCATGATACCGTTTGTTTGTGGCCAGTGTGTTGGAACAAGTGTTACAGTCTTTCCATAAAGGTATGCAAACTTAAGGGTACGCAGGAAGTCCTCCTTAGATTCATGACGATTCAAGTGCACTTCTACAAGTGTGCATAATTCGTATGATTCCAATGGCTGCTCCGCACATGGGTTGAATCCCATCACACGATAATCCTTACCGTCTGGCGCATCCTTTAGTCGTCCATAATTACGAGCAACATCAAGCCAGATAAAACCTGGTTCTCCGTTTTCTGTAATTAAATCTACATAGTCTTCGTACCTTGTTCCTACTTCTGCTGAAATAGAATTATTAGACATCCAAGCCCAACCTGGATTCTCTGGATCAAATGAGTTACGCTCTGGGAACATCTCTGAGTTCTTTAGATTCATAAATGTTTCATCCCCTGCATTACCCAAAGCAAGAGTCGCTGATCGTCTTACGTTGCCTGATACTACGCAGGTACCAATAAGGTTTACAAGGTCTACGATAGCACGAGAATCTAGTGTTTCTCCGCCTCTGGAGCCGATTACACGGTCTATCTGGTCGTGTAACTTAATAAGAGGTGCAGGTCCTGAAGCAACGCCTCCAAAGCCCTTGATAGGGGCTCCAAGAGGTCTAATTAAATCGTAGTTAAACTTCTGAATACTCTGGTTTGCTCTCAAGTAAGAATTAATTAAAAGTCGTACTGACTCTACCCAGCCTTCACGAGTGTCTGGAATTTCGAACACCTGTTCTGGTTCTGTAGGGGTATAGATTGAGAAATTCTTATCCTGTCCCACTGTATCAAACCCTACACCAATGCCAAGCATTAATGCATCCATCACCCAAGCAAAAAGGGCTCCTGGATCATTTTTGTCAAGGTCCTTTGTTGAAACCATTGCACAGTTTTGTAGTGCTGCTGAGTTCTTCTTCTCCATGGTCATAGGGGTTCCAAATGCCCACATGCCTCGACCTGGTGGTGTCCACTTCAATTCAAACATTCTTTGGAATGCTTCTTGTGCTGACTTCTGAGCCTTGTAGTCATTCCATGGCAAACGGTTTTCTTTAGCATGATTCTTTTGAACTGAATACATACCCTCGATTACACGACGACAAACTTCGTGCCACCTTTCCTTAGTTCCATCTTCCTTCATACGGGAATATGTTCGAATAAAAGTAATTTCTCCAAGTGAGTTTTCTGCTGCATCCTTAAACCCAAATGGGCTTTCTTGGCTCTTGTACTTTTCTACGAAGTCCTCTGGAAGTTTAAAACTAAAGAAATCTGACATAATATGTATCGTCCTTTCAAAAACGGATTAAGCGTTAAGTATAGCAGAGTTTTATAAAAAGTAAAACTCTACCTAAAGTATTAGTTGATAGTTGTTGTTTTTTATAAATAGTATTACTTAAAAACTTTTTTTTGCCAGAATTTTAGTCTATATCCATTCTGAAACATTGACCTAACAACTCTTCTTTGTAGATTGGTTTTTTCTGGATCAAACTCTTTGTCAATTTCCATTTCCCACTCATCACGCCTAAAAGGAAATACTTGTGCTAATGGAGTTCCTTGTTTAATTATGCCTTTAAAGTTTTTCTGTATAAAAAATGATAGATGACCATCGGACCAAAACTTATCAGTATCAATAATTGCTTCAACTGCTCTGAGTGGCGAAGGTGGTTGATGAATTGGTTGCATAAATAAAGTACTAAAGCCTTCTGGAGTGCTGACCATCCATGTTGGATGAATTCTTAATATCTGATTACAGTAAAGATTTTGATCTAATGGCAAATGAGAAACTTGTTCTGTTGAGTGATGAGCAATTAATTCTGCTTTAAATCTTTGCATTTCTGCTGGAAGTTGAACATCAAATCTTCCTTCTGTGGTATCAATATATATATCTACAGGAACCTTTAGCATATATCCCATAGACATGGAGTCAAAGAAAGCCTGACACTTTTTTACTGTAAGTCTAAAACTACCATTTTCTGGAATTTCTGGATTTGGGCCAGTAATACTTGGTTGATGTCTATACCAGTCTGGAACATTTTTAGTTCCTGGTTCTGGCAAAGGAAACACATCTACTAGATGAGGGTATGCCTGAAGAAACTTAATTTTATTAAATGGTATTTTTTTCATAATACAAGTATATCACTAATGGATAGTTCTTGCAAAATATTATACCTTGGAGTTGTGGACTACCATGTTACCAGCGATAATAGTATCGACAGGGAATGCATTAAACTTGAATACATTTCTTGTTTCTTCGATATATTCTACGCTTGTTACAGGTGTTGCTGTCATGCCAAATTCTTCTGCTTCAAAGATAAAGTCACTTGTCAATACCTTTTCTGCCTCAAGGAACATATGAGTATTGTCTCTCTTAATAAGAACCTTTTCTCCTTCAGTAAATCTCTTGCCCTTGTCACCGTTAAAGAATAGTGTTTTTTCTTTAACAGATGGCTCGATAGCGATAATTTCTGAGTTAACTCTTGAGACTTGTTCAAGAACTGCTGGGTAAATTGTTGATGCTGATGGATCAACTGATTCATCTAGCAATCCATCCCAACTGATAGACCAGATTTTTTCTCCAACAACAATGTCTTTTGCTGCCTTAAACTCTATTGAATTATCTTCACCAATAACTTGAATCAGTGTGTCTTCATCAATACAATATCTCAGTGGTACGAATGAGTAAGGTCCTGGTGTAAATGAAAATGTTGGTGTGAATGAATATGTTGGTGTAAAAGAATATGGTGTAAAAGAATAAGGTGTAAATGAATATGTTGGTGTAAATGAATACGGTACAAATGAATATGGCACGAATGAGTAAGGTACGAATGAATATACTGGTGTAAATGAATAGGGTACGAATGAATAAGGTGTAAATGAGAATGGTACAAATGAAAACGGTGTAAATGAGAATGTTGTTACTGATGCAGATGGAGAAGAAACTGCAGAGTTACCATTAGCATTTGTTGCATAAACTGTATATGTTTGTGCTGTTCCGCCTTCTTGTGATACTGAAACAGATGTTCCTGCTTGTGTTGCACCCTTTCCATCTGAAGATGCCCAAGTATAAGAAGTAATTGCAGATCCACCATTTGCTGGTGCAGTCCAAGATACAGAGTCTGTTGTTGATCCCGCTACGTTAGCACCAGCAGAAGGTGTTGGGGATGATACTGACGGAGCAGCAGGCGCTGCAGGAACTGTTGTTACAGTCACAGAAGCAGAGGCAGTAGATACAGGAGATATGCCTGCAGCATTTGTTGCCCGAACTGTAAATGTTGGTGTTGCTTCTGATGCAATGCCAGTCACAATAATTGGAGAGGATGCTCCAGTTGCTGTCTGTCCTGTGCTTGCTGTTACTGTATAAGATGTGGCAGCAGGCGATAGTGCTGGTAAGGCAAATGCTACAGAAACTGCACCATTATTAAAAGCCCGTCCTGTTCCTACGTTTGTTCCAGTAACACCTGTTGGTGCTAATGGCTCCAAAAAGTCATTTGACGCTTGAGACTTCTTACCTATCTTCTTACCTGCTGCCATGTCTATCTCCTAATTTCTTATTGAATTTTGTATTACGCTGTCAAGTCGCCGTAGACAACCCATGTATTTGCTGCTCTCTTAAAGAGAGTACAAGATGACCAGGTTGTACGAAGTTTCAAGCCAGGTGTTGCATTTACTGTGACTGTTCCTGATACTGGGGCGATTGTTACTTGTCCCGCTCCTGTTTGAAGAATGTCAATAGATGTTCCGATTGGGAAATCCAGTGTTGCATCTGTTGGGATTGTTAGTGTCATTGCTGATGCTGAACCCATCTCAATTAAATCATCTCTTTCGGTTAGTGATGAAAGTGTGTATGATGCTGTCTTTTGTGAAATTGGTGTTAAAGAATCTACCTTTAGTCCAAGGTTTGTTGTTACTGATGCTGCAAAGTTTGCGTCATCACCAAGTGCTGCAGCAAGTTCATCAAGGGTATTAAGTGCTGCTGGAGCACCAGTTAGAAGTGCGTTTACCTGTGATGTTGCATCTGCAATTGCTTCTGCCTTTGCTGTTGCGATTGCTGTAGACTGTGCTGTTGATACTGGCTTTGATGCATCTGCTGTGTTATCAACATTTCCAAGACCAAGTGAAGTCTTTGTAACTGCTGCTACATCTGCTGTAGTTGCAAGTAGAGAAGTATCTGCAATTCCGTGAACATTTGTTGTTATTGCATTCTGTGTAGATATCTTTGTATCTGCTGCTAGTCCTGCTGCAGTGATTGCTGCTGTTTCTGCTGCATCTGCTGCATCATCTGCATACGCTTTTGTTGCTAGAAGTGCTGTGTCAACAATTCCGTGAACATTTGTTGTATCATCATTATGTGTTGATACTAAACCACTTGCATATGACTGTGTTGCTAGAAGTGCTGTGTCTGCAATCCCATGTACATTTGTTGTGTCTGTGTTATGAGTATCTAGCATTGTTGTGGTAACTAGAAGACTTGTATCTTGAATTCCGTGAACACTTGTCGTGTCTGCACTATGTGTGTCTACTGCGTTATCAGAATATTGCTTAGTAGCAAGAAGTGATGTATCTGCAATGCCGTGAACGCCAGTAGTGTCACCTGTGTGACCATCTAAAACTGTCTGTGTTACCAAAAGGCTTGTATCTGCAATACCATGCACATCTGTTGTGTCTGAATTATGTGTTGAAATGTTTGCTGTGGTTGCAAGTAGTGAAGTATCTACAATCCCATGAACATTTGTTGTGTCTAGATTGTGTGTGTTAATTGCTGTTGTTGTAAAAGTGTTTGATTCGTCAACTGATGTATTAATTGACATTTCTATGGCTGTTCCAAAATTGGCGTCGTCGCCAATTGCTGCTGCCAATTCGTTTAAAGTATTAAGTAGTTCTGGAGCACCGTCTACAAGGGCAGCAATCTCAGATGCAGAAGCATAATATGTCAGAGAAGACCATGTGTTTACTCCGTCACCAATCTTAAACTTGTTTGTTCCGCTTTCAAAGCCAATTTCTCCTGCTGCTAGAATTGGGTTTGCAGTAGTCCACTGCTGTGCAGTTCCTCTGCGCTGTTGCATTCTTGTTGCCATATTTTATTTCTCCTTATGGGTGCTGCCCATTTATCTTATTATAACATCAATTTTTTAATTGAAATTATCTACTACACTACCGCCATCAAATACAACTGTCCAAACTGATGTGTCTGGGCCACCTGCATCTAAACCTACACCCAATGGGCTGTTGAATGATCCACCTTCATAGAACTGAGATACAATGAAACCAGTTCCATCAATTGCGGTATCGTGAATGTGCTGTGGTAAATTATTTGTATCATCAATAGTTGCTTGGGTATACCAAGATCCATTGTAATAGAAATTAACTCTATTTGTTACGGTGTCTAACCACTGTGTTCCGTTTGTTGGTGAAGAGGGAGCAATTGAGTCAACAGTCATTGATCTTGAATCAACATACTCCTTAGTTGCTGCATGTGAGTTTGTTGTAGGTGTTCCTACTGTCACTGCATCTCCGAATGTACCGCCGTTAGTTACGACTAAGCCATTCTTGACCTTGAAGTCTTTATTCTCTGTTGTCATTTATTGCTCCCTTTTCCACACAAATTTTTATTACTTAAGAAGTGTTCCAGTTACCTTGATTGTTGAATCATTTACTGGATCTACTCTTACTTCTACATTTGCACCAGATACTCGTGCTGTAATGCTTCCTCTTGTACCATTTGTTCCAACGATTGCATATTCTGTGATTGCAATGTTGTCTGATGAGTCTAGAGTAAGAAGTATTTCAGAAACTTCATTATCTGTTGCGTTGTCAATCTTAACCATTAGTTTTGCTGAACGATAGTCAGCCTTTGGCCATGAATATGCAGTTACTACAACTGATCCAAGTGATGAAGAAGTTGCTGCAATCTGCTTAGCCTCAGAGTTTACATTTATTTCTGTAAATGCTGTTGTTCCAGCAAGAACATCATCAAGTGCTTCTTGGGCTGTGGCCTCTGCTGCTGACTGGGCAGTTGATGCTGAACCTGCTGCATCGTATGATGCTGCGGTTGCTGATACTGCTGCTGCATTAAAGTCTGAGATATCTGCTGCATCAAGACCAGTTACAGAGATTGTTGCCCCTGTAATGTCAATGTTTGATCCTGCAGTTAGTGCATCTTGCTTTCCTGCTGCAATACCCTGAAGTGAGTTAAGTGCATCTGGGTCATTGTCAAGTGCTGCTGCCAACTCCTGAAGTGTATTCAAAAGTTCTGGTGCTGAACCAACAAGGTTTCCAACTGCAGTATCTGTGTAATCCTCTGCTGCTGAAATTGCCTCTGACTTTGCGGTTGCAATAGCAGAGTTACGATCTGTAACCTCTGTTGAGATTGCAGTTGAAAGTGCTCCTGCTGCAGTTGCTTCTGCTGCTGCTTGTGCAGCATTTGCCTTTGAAGTAGCATCTGCTGAGGCAGTTGCTTCTGCACCTGACTTAGCGTTATTAGCCTTAGTTGTGGCATCTGACGCTGCTGCTGCGACTGCATCTGAGTATGCTGTGTTTGCTGAACCTGCTGCATCGTAGTTGATTGCAAGGCCGTCTGCGTAGTCTTCTGCTGCTTCTTGTGCTGCTGCTGCTGCACCATACATATCGTATGCTGCTGATGTTGCATCAAGTGCTCTTTGGTTTGTGAAGTAAAGGTTTGAACCTTCTTCAATATCATCTGTATCAAGAAGGTTTATCTGATCCCCAATTGTTCCACCCACAGCATCAATTGCTCGCTGGTTAGTGAAGTATAGGTTTGTTCCTTCTTCAATGTCTGTTGTGCTTATGTCATTTACCGCAGATGTAATTGCAGAGTTTCTATCTGCTACTTCTTGAGTAATTGCTGCTCCGATTGCAGTGTTACGGTTTGTAACTTCTGTATCGATAGCAGTTGAAATTGCAGAGTTTCTATCTGCTACTTCTTGTGTAATCTTTCCATCTGTAGCAAGGTTTGATGCTGCTTCTGCTGCATTCGCCTTAGATGTCGCATCAAGGGCTGCGGTTGCTTCTGCTGCTGCTCGTGCAGCATTTGCCTTTGAAGTTGCATCTGCTGAGGCTGTTGCTTCGGCTGCAGTCTGTGCTGCTGAAGCGTATCCCTGTGCTGCTGTGTCAAGATCAGAAATTTCTGAGTCAACATATGATGTAGCAGCCTTTGTTCCAACAAGAGTTGTAAGGTTTGTAATTGTATCTGGTGCATCACCAAGTGCTTGTGCCAACTCATCAAGAGTATTTAGAAGTTCTGGTGCTCCATTAACAAGTGCTGACACTGCAGAGTCTGTATATCCTTCTGCTGCAGAGATTGCTTCTGCCTTTGCTGTAGAGATATCTCCAGTTACTGTTGTATAAAGTGTTGAGTTTGCATTTGATGCAGTCAACTCTGCTGCTGCTTGGGCTGCATTTGCCTTTGAAGTAGCATCTGCTGAAGCGGTTGCTTCTGCTGCAGATTGTGCAGCATTTGCCTTTGAAGTAGCGTCTGCTGCTGCTGTAGTTATAGCATCTGCTTCTGCTTGATCAGCATAAGCCTTAAGTGAAAGATCGAGTAATGATACTTCATCGTCTGTGTATGAGTTTGCTGAAGCCTCTGCTGCATCTGCTTTAGATGTTGCATCTGTTGCTGCTGCAGAAATTGCCTGAGACTTTGCTGTTGCAATGTCTGATGTTACTGTGGTGTACAAAGATGTATCTGCTGCTGTAGCAAAATCTTGTGCTGCAGTCTGTGCTGCTGCTGCTGCGCCTGATTCATCAAATACGCCTGACTTAATATTTAGTTCGCCAGCAATAACTTCCATCTGTGTTGCTTCAACAGATGTTACAAGTGTTTCTCCACCAATCAAATTAATAATATATTGATCTGATGTATCCTCTGTAAGTATTTGCTTTCCTGCTACTGTAGCGATTGATCCTTCAACTACCAGGCCATTTTTGACCTTAAAGTTTTTATTTACTGTTGCCATTTTTTATATCTCCTTAAGCCTTTAGTCCAATTCGTGCAAAACGAACTGTTATAGGTGTTAAACCGCCTACTGGAGTGACTGATAAAGCCACGGTATTTCCAGAGCGGGAGACATTAATGGTGCCAATATTCCCATCAGTGTCGACTGTTCCGTATTCGGTTACATTTATGTTTGTACCGTCAACAAGAACAGTTAATTCTGTTGCATAAAATTTATTATCGCCTTGCGATGTCTTTGATATTGAAACAATATACTTGACCATACGAAAAACCGTTGCATCGAAGTTGTCAACGACTGTAGTCATCTCAATTCCGTTTACTGTTGTTTCGTTATTACCTGCTGTACCCAAATCTGTTGCTTGGGATGACAGAGTGTCGATGAGATCTACGTAATCTTCTTGGGTAGGACGATCACCAGTTTGAAACTTTAACTTAACATTCGGAATTGTGAGTTTGGCCATGCTGTAATTATAACATGCTTTTTAATAGGATAATTAGAGAATATAGTTGCTGTAGCCAATAACCTGAAGTGGAATTGCGGGGGTATTTCCTAAACCAATAGCCTGAATCTGAATGGCTGTAAACTTAACCCTAAAAGGAAGTATTTCAGTTATTAAAGTATTTATTGCTATATCTTCTATCTTAACCAATGAGTATTCTATTGGAAAGATTCGCTCTGTTTTATTGTTTAGTTCATCAAGAATTAATGCTGTGGCCATTAATCTGTTACATCTTCAAGAATCTTCATGCTACCCTGGCAAACTGTCCATACTCTTGTTGGATCACTAACCTGGATATCAAAGATGTCTCCTGTCTGTAAAACATTAGATTCTTCTGCTGTAAGCCAAACCGTAAACTCTCCGACTAGGTCATCTTCATCTGCAACTGGATGCAGAGCCATAATTGTTGTAGCGTCATCTGTAATAACTCCAGGCTTTGATGTGGGTCTTTTAATTTTCATAGCAATGTCCCACTCAGATCCTTCGCCTTTTAGAACTAAAGGCTGCTTTGCATCATCTGTTACATAAACTTTAAATCCAGACGTGTCTCCACGAACAACAGTCCAAATAACTGTAGGAGGTTTATTTCCTATGTCGTATGATGTTTGAGATCCTCTTAAAGTTGCCATTGTTTTATTATATCACTATTAAGACAAACCGTCTTTAAGTGCTCCCCATGTTCCGTTTCCTTTTGCCTCTACAATAATTACTCCTGTGTTTGATGCATGTGCAACAACTCCAACTGCCCCTGAGCCACCTGTAGGTCTAACATTTGTTAACCCACCAGATGTTCCAACATACAGCACATCACCATTTTCAAATCCAGATGTATTTATATTTTCCATAACCCCTGCAACTACTGCAATCCCATCAGATCCGTTTGCTACTGGAGTTTTTAATAATCCCAATATTGGAGATTCGGTCAAAGGCAGTGCCTTTGCAATTGTAGTTTTTGTTGTATGACCAGTCGCATATACTGGTGTTCCTGCAGGTAAATTTTCTCCGCTATTATTTAAAATTCCAAGTTGAAATTGAGATAATCCAAGTGGTGGCAAGATAACCATTAATCTATCTACAAGTGATTCAATATCCTCGTGTACATTTACTGGGTCATTTGCAAGCGGGTATGGTAATTTAAATAACGCATCATTAGTATTTCCAGTAGCCATAGTATATTTATTATACCACCTTCTAAAGTTGACTTTTGGTAAAATTTTGTGTTATACTAGGTGTAGACACCTACCAGGGTGTTATTGTTTTCTAAGGAGGAAACTATGATTAAATTTATCGAAAGAAACAAAGAGATCATTAGCACACTCAGTATTGTATTGTTAGTAGCGATATCTTCTAATGCTGCTAATGCTGCTCCAGAACTAAATACGAAAAATAATCTTAGCCTTGAACAGGCTCAGACATCGGAAACCGCCTCGAAAGAGGTTTTTTTGGTTTCTAAGACAAAAAAACTAGAGAGTTTTGAGAATAAGGTTTCTCTAACTGATTTAGAACTAAAAGAACTACTTTCGCTAGTAGGCTTCAAGGGCAAAGACCTTGTTGTTGCTTGGGCAGTGGCTAAGAAAGAGTCCAATGGGCGACCATTGGCTTTTAATGGCAATCACAAGACTGGTGACTCATCTTATGGTATGTTCCAAATCAATATGATTGATACCCTTGGTCCTGATCGTAGAACCAAGTTTGATCTTGACTCTAACGCTGAACTATTCAATCCCGTCAAAAACGCAGAGATTGCATACTACATGACTAACGGTGGAGAAGATTGGTCCTCATGGAAAGGCATTACTCCAAGAACCAAATCCTGGATGGCTAAATTTCCTAAGTAGTTTATTAAAAGATAGGGGGCCTTTATTGGCCCCTTATTTTTTTACCATTTTTTAATTGGACATTCTGCATACTTTAAGTGTGTCTTTAGTTTCATGAAGCAGCCACACTGTTTACATGTTGCTGTTAATTTTATTAATTCTGGACAAGATTTGCAAATATCTAGTCTTTCAAAAGCAATGTCTTCAGATACTCTGTTTCCAGGCTTTATGATGTCCCAAGGCTTAACTTCTCCCATATTTTTTCTAAATCTGTCCCATATTTTTTCATCTGAGTTTTCTTCCATACTACAATTTTATCACAACTAGACCTTAGAGTTGTGTACTACCATATTTCCAGCAATAATAGTGTCTACTGGGAAAGCGTTAAACTTAAAGACATTTCTTATTTCTTCAATATAGTCAAGTGAAGATACTGGAGTTGCTACCATTCCAGAATCTGTTGGCTCAAAAATAAAGTCATTTTCTGTCACTGTTTTTGCCTCAACAAATATATGTGAATCTAGGCGTTTAATAAGAACTTTTTCTTCTGGGGTAAATCTCTTTGTTTTATCACCATTAAAGTATAAGGTTGTATCTTTTGTTGATGGGCTAATCTGTACAATTTCAGATTGAACCCTTTTAACATTTTTAAGATTTTCTGGGTAAATTGTTGATGCTCCAGGGTCTTGCAGATCATCAAGTAGTCCATCCCAAGTGATAGACCAAATTTTATCTCCAAGGACAATATCTTTTGCTGCCTTAAACTCAACAGAGTTTTCATATCCAACAATCTGAATAAGTGTATCTTCATCAATACATACTGTGAGTGGTACGAAGGAGTATGTTGGTGTAAAGGAGTAAGGAGTAAAAGTATAAGGAGTAAATGTATACGCAGGTGTTGGTGTGAATGTGTAAGTAGGTGCTGTTGGTGTAAAGGTATAGGCAGTTGGAGTAAATGTGTAAGCAGGTGTTGGAGTAAATGAATACGGAGTAAATGAATAAACTGGACTACAAGTTGCTGCAGCAATTGGGGATGGGCCTTCTTCTGGACCTGGTGCACAATTAAAGTTGTTTCCAGGACCAAGTTCTCCCATTTGTGTAAGCAATTGCTGAACTTGTGAACAAGTCTTATTTGGCCAGAAGTAAGGACCAACCACTGATCCATCTGCACCAGATGCTGGGTTGGAACAGTGTGTGTACCATACACCAGTTGCGGCAACTGGAGTAAATGAGTATGGAGTAAATGAGTATGGAGTAAATGTATATGCGGTTGGAGTAAATGTATATGCGGTTGGAGTAAATGTGTATGCAGTTGGAGTAAAAGAATAAGGAGTAAAAGAATAAGGAGTAAAAGAAAAATTATAGTATGTATAAGAAACATTTGTTTCGTAGTCTACAAGAGAATCAAATGATGGATTTTGAGATGCAATTTTTTGATTTAAAGAATCATCTGCCGTATCTGTTGAACCAGTCTCCAGTGGAACAAGTCCATTACTAACAATTGATGATGAGGCAGTTGTTCTAGTCAAACCAGAAAGATTAGGTACTTTTACCATACCCTTTAAAGATGACCAAAAACCAAAATTTAGCATCTTTAACCTAAGCCGTCAGGTCACCAAGAAGTAGCCAGGTGTTAGTGTCAACTTTTGTAAGAACTGCACCAGAGTACCTAGAGGATATCTTTTTGTTTGAGTTTTTGCTGTTAATAATTACACCTGGTGTTGCACCTGCAAAAGAAACTGCCCCAGTTCCATACCGAATAAACTCAATTTTTTGCCCTATAGAAAAGGCTGCAACACTGTTTAATGGAATGGTTATAACAATATCTGAAGAAGACTCTACAGAAATAGTTTTTCCTGAATCAGATTTTGCAACGGTATAGTCAGAAGTCTTTGTAACAAATGTTGCAGAATCGTTTACATATCTCCAAGCAGATCCAGAATAATACTGGACTTGGTCTATTGGTGTTCCATCATCTTCTTGTCTAACAAAACAAACTAAGCCTGCTGTTGGAGATGTTAAAACAGCGTCTCTTGCTGTTGGGTTTTGAAAATTATTAATTCCGCCCTTGGCTTTAATAACATTATTAAATGTAGTTGCTGCGGAGAATGTTTGCTCGGCTGACCAAGTATATTCTTGATTTGTATTTACTGATCCACCAATAGCGTACCAAGTATCGTCAGATTCGTTGTATATATAAGCATTCTTTCCATCAGTATTAATTGTTGCCATCTGAAGTTATCCCCAATGCTCTTAGTTCTGCTTCTGTAAAACCTAGTGCAACAAATTTTGCAATAGCATTTTCCTTAAATTCTTGATCTATTGTCTTTTCTTTTTTAGCCATTATGCACCAATCTCTTTCCACTCGGTTCCACTGTAAACATATATTTTAAGTGGAGAAGAATCTGAGTCAACCCATAATGTACCAGTTGATGGAGATGCAGGAGATGTTGTAGAATATTGTGCTTGAGCATATTGAACTGATGCAGAGATGCCAGAATCTGAGTCTAGCCAAACATACCCATTTCCAATACCAGTTGGCTGGGTTGTTGAAACGGTGGATCCAAGTCCACGATTGTTAATAACAGTAATATCTGCTTCAATTCTTTTTAAGTTACCAGCCAAAGAAGTTGATAATATCTCTGACTGATTAGAAGGTGGTGTTGTGGTTCCATATAAAAATAATTTTAAAGCCTCTTGAATATCTGCAGACTCATTGTAGGATGGCACTTTAGTGTCATAAGGTCCGTTAAGATTGATATTATCTGCCATTATTCATCTCCCCCAAAATTATACCACAGAAATAAGTAGTTCTACTACTTTCTGTCCGACCACTTCTACCCAGTTGGAGTTGTTTAGTTCGATTGCATTGACAATAATCTTAAGCGCTCTGACCTGATTGTCTGTAATGATCTCTAAAGATTTCACGGTAGTTATGATTGGCAAATCATTGACAATAGACTTTTGAACATTGATCTTATCAATAGTGACGGTTGCAACAAGGTCTTCTGGGACAATGCTAATAAGTGGAATAATAATCTGAGCATTACCGCCTATAAAGTCAGAAACAACGCTCTTACTAGTAAAGTTTGGGATAATCTTTAAGATCTGTCTCCAACTGTTTACTCCATCAGCATTCTGATACTGGTACAAAAACAGGTAAGACTCATCTTGTGGATCTACATTTATATACATGTCTAAAAGGTTTGGACTTAGTTCTGCTGTATTTGGAAAACCATTTCCAACAAACCAATAACTTCCTCTTTTCCCTGTTGGACCAATATCAAGATCTACTGAAATTTTAGAAGGACCACCTAAAACAGTTATATCGTCTGTAGAATAAATCTCAGGCATATTTAGACTCCTTGAGTTACGTCTGCTGTAACAGTAACTGTTCCAGTTAGGATTGTATATACAAGTGGGTATGGCGTTGCGCTTTTGCTAATCTGAATATCATAAACATACTGTGTACCAGCAGTTAATTGTGCTCCATCTGCTGGTCTAATCGCACAGATTGCTTTTGTAGGGTCATCTGCACTGACTACAGCGTAGCACTCTACTGGAGTTGTTCCAGATCCTCTTTGTGTAGATATCGAAAACTTGATTGTGTAGCCAGACATGATAAAAGCGGATCCATCGCTTTGTTTTGGGTAGATAGAAAAATCTTGAGTATCACCCTTGTAGTATGTTAAGTTTAGTTCTCCTGGAAATGCCATACTTTATTATACCACGCCGACATAAATAGAATTGAGGATAATTGATGATTCGTGATCAGTTCTAAACTGAGGAATAGCCCCTTCGCTCCAAGACCACTTATCTTCTATAAATATTTGCTGGGTTACTGACATTGGGTAGGTAGTTTGATATTTAAAGGATCCCAAAAATTGACAAATATTCTGTTTTGATTTTGAAGAATATGTCCTTGCCCACAATTCTGTTCCTGTTTGAAAGGTAGTTACCTCAAAATTATATGTAACAAAAACTTGTGCTCCTACGTTAAGCCCAAGAAAATTAATTCTTCTTGAATCTTGATTCCAAAGACTAGTGCATCCTTTTGGCAAAAATTTTTCATCTGCTTCCTTTTGATTTGACAAAAATACATCTACCCAACCGTCTACACCTTTGTCTGCCCCCAAGCGTATTTCTTTTCCTTGTCCTGAGTAGTAACTTGCCCAACCAGACTGCTGTCCAGAAGAAGACACTGATGATGCTCCGTCTTTTCCTTTGGGCCCTTGTTCTCCCCTAGGTCCTTGAGGTCCTTCTGGCCCCTGCTTTCCTGGCTCACCCCTTGGACCTTCTGGTCCTGGAAGTGGAAGAAATACTTGATTGCTTTCTGAATTTTCAGTTGCCTGCATCTGTTGAACTTGTGCAGCATATGAGGATTTTCTTGCGTTTGGAAAGTCCATAGATTTAGAAGAGGCCATAACAGCATTATCTCACTATTTTATTTATTTACTTTAAAAACTTTATCTTTGATTTTAATTACTGGTGGCAACTCAGGTCTAGGAGTTGTAACTTTTACTACAGCCATTATAGACTTCCTGTAATATCACCAATGACCGAAATAGTTCCAATCAAAGGTGTCCAGATTGTTTCTCCATCAATGGTTACTTGAAGATCAAAAGTTAATTCTGTTACAACTGATTTAAATCCAATACCCCAAAACTGAGTAATTGATGCTGGGGCCATAATGTCGACATATCCAACTCCTGGTGTAATTTCCAGGGAATCAAGAAAATCAGACTGAGGATCATAAGAGGTAGCCTCATAGGTCCAATCGGAGGTATCAAAATATGTTGCTTCGTCATCCTGCAAGAATTCAACACGAAGCGGAGAGGTATCTCCTCTAACGATATTCCATTTGATACGAGCAGGGTCTGCTCCAAAAATCTCAGGTGCACAAAGAGTCATAGTAATAAGATTATACCATAAAAAAACAAATATTTAGAGTCAGCGTAAAAGTCATAGAATTAAGAGATTATATTTAAAGTTATCAAATCGTTATAATAGACAATGTCCGTTTTGTCATAAAAAGTCTTAAAGGTCAGGATCTTCGTAGTGTATACTAAATATATATAAGAAAAAAGAACTATCTTGAAGGTTTGTATATAGAAGATATCTTATATATAGTATATAGAGTTACTTTGGTTTGGCAATATACTCAATCAGAATATCATACATATGGTCAAGTTTATTCTTCATAACCTTATGATCTTCTTTCATCTGAGTTCTAGTAGCATCGGCTTCGTTAATTCTCATTTCTAGTCTCGAAATTTGATCCTTCATCGATGATCCAGAATTGGGTTTAAGTTCTGCCAAATAATGTTTGACTAGCCACTTGATTGCAAAAGCAATAGATGATACAATTGTAAGTATGGCTACAATTAGGGAAGCCCAGTCTTGGATTGTCATAACTAGATTATTATAAGGGGTGTTTTGTGAAAAATAGAACTGAGTTCTCTTCAGCAGCATTTCTTTTTAGAGAAAAACCATTTATCAATAGCATATCAAGTAGCAATTTAGAATATATTAAAGGCGAGTCTTATTCTTACTATATTAATGACCAGCCAAGTAAAAAAACAAAAGACGATATTGAGTATAAACTAAATAATTATCTTTTTAGATCTGATGATTTTTGCAAAGAAGATTCTGGAGATAACTTTTTATTTGCTGGATGCTCACAAACTGTCACATTAGGGCTACCACTAGAGTTAAGTTGGGCTAACAAAGTTAATTCTAATTTTGATAAAAATAAGTATATTAACATATCTGGAGTTGGTCTTGCCATTGATGCAATAGTTAGCAATATAGTTCACTACATTGACTTGTTTGGAAAACCTAAGGCAATTATTGCTTTATTCCCAGATCACTACAGGGTTACAGAAATAAAGCATGACACAATAACAACAGACTGGCTAGATCCAAGAGAATATGATAAAAATGTTGATAGAATAGAAGATGCAATATTTAAAGACTATCTTTCTTTTAAAAATTTAGAAATGATATGCAAAGCAAATGGGATACCCTTGGTCTATTCTAGTTGGCAGCCACATACTGCTAAGGTAATAAAGAAGTTAACAGAAAAGTCTTTCTTGGAAAATGGATTTGATATATATGAAAACATTGATATAGATCTAAAACTTTTTTCAAAGAAAAATAGCAAGTATCCTCATTACTGGGAATATGCAAGAGATGGTGTCCATTACGGAGAAAGAGACAATCTTATGTTTGCTCAATCATTTACCAATAAACTAAAAGAGTTAGGTTTCTAATGATTCAAGATATATTAGACACTATCGAGTATTCAAAACAACTTATCATATCCCCCGATATGGATGGGTTTATGACGGCAAAATTATTAGAGCGTTTTAACGGTTCGAAAATAGTAGGTTCTTATGATAAGAATCTTTTATGTCTCGCCGACGGGATCAACCCAGAGGAATGCTTGTTCGTCGATTGCGATATGAATAGGCAAGAGTATGTTTCTCTCGGAAATCATATGCGCTTGCTTGAGGACAATATGTCGGTTGAATCATTTAATCCAAATGTGCACTTCGGCGTTTCGATATATAGCGACAAGTTTCCCTTCGCCACTGCGTTTTTAATTTCGTTCGCAACAGAGGCCCAAACCTCCGAAGAAGACCTTATCCGCATGGCTTTCGCTGATTCTACATTACGCAATATGGAAAAATATAGCGACAACATGCGAAATTGGTCTACACGGATGGATCATCCTGCAGTTAAGTACATAGTGGACAATTCGGACATTGCAAAAAGAAATGATGCACAAGCAAGGTTTGATTATGTAGACCAATCATTTACATCTAAAAGATACGGCAAGGCAAGATATCTGGATACCCTTAATAAGGCCCTAGAAGGCCAGGGGATGAAGTTTGAACCACTTACCAGGGGTAGCAAGTACATCTGCGACAAAGTTGGCAAAGAAACCGTTATGCGGTATAATAGAGATATCATATCTTACGCAGAGATCTTTACAGGAGAATACTCTGTTACCTATGACCAAGAGACGGAATGGAAGTAATATGTTTACATGGGGAAAACACCTTATCAGAGTTGTTCATAATTTTGCTACGCCAGATGAGTTGTCTATCCTAGATGACTACTTAAAGTCACTTCCAGATTTTCATACAAAATCAGTCTCATGGCTAGATTTTATTGAAGCCGAGCATTTGCCAGAGTATAAAATTGATGATCCAAACGTAGAAAAGGTTATGCGTGAATTAAATACACGAACTAACAAATACATAACAGAAGTCTATTTCCCCGAATCAGAGTTAAGTGTCATCAGAGATAATGGAAATAGAGAGTTGGAACTTGTTAGATGGAGTGCTATGTCACACCTTGCTCCTCATTCAGACTGGAGACTTGCAGATGGATCTCCTTATCCATTAACACTGCCACAATTTACAATTGGATCTCTTATATATATCAATAAAGACTATGCAGGCGGAGAGATTAACTTTCCAGATTATGATTTTAAGTTAGATCCCCAACCTGGAGATTTAATTTTGTTTCCCTGCCAATATATGCATGAAGTTCTACAAGTACTTCCACTTAAAGGAAAAGAAAAAGCAAACAGATATACCATGCCAGTATTTTACTGGTTTGACTTAGAGGAAAAGGAATAATACAATGCCACAAAAACAAGATGTAGTTAACTTAATGACAAATGTCATCAATGATCTAAATTTTCAGAAAGCCATGCAAGATGGTGTTGACGAAATGCAGATTCGTAATTCGATTGCCCAGCATCAGGATGAACTTAATTTCATCAATGGTATTTTAGTTGATGCGCTAAAGGCAAACAACCTTATTAATGTAGACTAAAACTTAGTCGACAATAGTTTCTCTAGAACCAGGTTTATTGGCTTCAAAACCAAATATAAGGTTTGCTCTAGGCCCTATAGCAGACACTTCATGCCATAGTTCTTTAGGTATAAAGATTACATCTCCTGGCTCTAGGATAAACTCTGTAGGTTCTGAATCATACGCTTCTGATGTACGCCATCTTGTTTTGCCCAAACACTGAAGGTTAAGCACATCAGCGTTATCTCTATGCCTTGTTGAAGACTTGTCCCAATCGGTTACAGAAAATACAGAATTAATGTCTGTTAGTTCGCCATCATAGATTTCTGTCAATTCTCTAATATAGAAGTCTTTGTTTCTATAGTGATCGGATGTCTTAGGCGATACTAAATTGAATTCCCCCCAAAATTGTAAAATACCTATAACCTTCTTGCCAGCCTTCTCAAATGCTTCATTTCTAAACATTGGATCATCATCATGTGCACAGGAGTTTACGTTATTTAAGAATTCTTCCCAATATGGAAGCATGTCTTTTGGGATAGCCCCTCTTAGAACTGTTCCAGTGTTTGTTAGTACTGCGTTTAGGATCTGATTATGATATAAGTCTTTTTTGTTGCAATCCTTACATACCGTTTCTGAAAAAATTTTTACAGACAGGTTTTCTGGATCAGGCCTACCTAGGTCTTCCCAAAATTGTTCTCTACCCATGGAGTCAGTGTTAGGCATTGCTTTTGATTCGAACTGGAATTCACTGTCCCAGGCATTTTCTAGATTGTCCAAAATTCCCATATCTCATTCTACCATAAATCTGAATATTTTTACTAGATGTATGATACAAGAAATAAAAAAATAAAACATAAAAATATAGTGAGCACTTTTACAGGTGATGATGTGTATTTATTTAATCACACCACCACCCGCAAAGTGATCTGGGTACTACCCCGACTTACTTAGTATGGGTACCACCTTGCGATCCAAAAAGTTTTTCATCTTTTCGGTATCTTTCTTTTGCTTGATGTCTATGTTAGTAATACCTAAATCTCTAACTACCTTGCTAGTTTCTACTACAATAGTTTTAGCGAATGCAACACCTAAAAGTTTTAGACCTAAAGGAATTGCAACCACCGCACCGATTGTTAGCACTAGCATCATGATAGCCATAAAAATAAGTGAGTACTGTACTACATTAGCAAACCACTCGAATGGTGCAGAAATAAAATCAAACATTTATTCTCCTTAGTCTGATGTAGTGAGTGTTGATGTGGGGGTGAGTGAGTCTAGGTAATCTTGGCGTACCTTAGACATAACTCTATCTATCTGTGCATAAGCATTAGCACACTTATAGCAATAGGTTTCTGTGTTGATGCCTAGCATAAAGGCATCTGTTCCACTATAGACTAACTCTGTTGAGTCGCAGTTAATTACCTTGCATGTATTTGTGTTCATTTATTTATCTCTTTTCTGTAGTGCATGAGCAGGGGTTGATTGTTATTTGTTTTCCTTTTTGTGTAACTACCGCTAGGGTGTTACATGATGAGCATAGGTATAGGTGCATTAGAATTCACTTTCCTTATCTAGCATGGTGGGGACTAGTACAATTATAGTGCATAGCACTGACAAAACTAGGATGATAATAGGTAGGCTCATTAGATACACTCCTCACATGGGCATTGTGGGAATTCTGCATCTTGCTTAATGCGATTAGCAAGGGCAATAACCTTTTTATAGGTATCGGCAGACGCACCCCTAAAGGATACTACCTTACCCTCGGCTACTAATTGAGCAGCCTTATTTATTTTTTGTTCTAGTGTTAATGTAGTCATTTGATGACCACCTTTCTTTTTAATGCGATATCTATTTGATACCTTTTTCCTTGACCTAGGTTATTTGCTCTTATTTGCTACGCTCACCCGATAATCGGTTTATTTGGTAGGCTCAGAGGCTCACTAGGATTTTTCTTTATTTAATTTTTCTTACTATGTAAGTCTAGCAAAAAATCTAATAAATATCAACTTACTAGCCAGTATTCTCATATAATGAGACGCTTGGGCTATGTGATTTAGGTCACTTATTTGCTAGGCTCATATAACTTTTTGTTATCTTATTTGCTAGGCTCATAACCTTTTATCTCTATTTAATTTTTCTTATACTAGTATAATAACACATCTACCCCTAAAAGTCAAGTCCTAGCACGGCGTGTCGTGTGTGATATGCGTCACATGGGGACGTGCATGATCTACCCCCTATACAGGTACCCCCTATCTAGGACGTGCCCTGTGGATAACCTGTGTATAACTATAGTGGTATACATCACATGTGTGCTACATCACAATGTCCAATTTATACCTTTTATACCCTCGTAAATGTCAGACCCCCCTGTTATACTTACTAGTATAAAGAAAGTCAGAAAAGGTTTCTGAACTAGAAAGGACAATAAAATGTCAAACAGTATTTTCGGTCAAGGTTTCGCTAAGGTTAGCGATTACCCTAAAGGTCTAATGAACCTCTGCCCTTGTGGGCAGGTAGTCTTAGCACCTGCTAAGTATCACGCAGGTCAGCCTTGGTGGGATAACCCCAACAAGTGTAAAGAATTATTCGAAGGAGTAAAATAAATGAACTTAGATGAATACAAGCAAATGATAGAGGCTCAACGCCTCACCTCTTTAGCAATAGCGTTAGACGCTCTACGCAAATCCAATGCCATAATGGAAAACACTTTCAATTTAGAGGAGAATGAATAAATGAAAACACTTCAAGAAAAATTAGACCTTGCTGCAAAAGCAGTTGAGCCAGTTTTAGCAGAATTGCTAAATGAGGTTGATGAAAAAACCGACTATGAATTAGAACAAGAATTGCAAGAGCAATTTGATGAATACATAAATGATTCGCATGACCCAGTAATGATTGCAGGAATTTTATTTTATCCTGCTGACATTCTAAAAGAATGCGACCCAATCGCTTATCGTGTTTTTCTAAATGATTTTGAATCGTATTTAGAAAACGAATAAATAAAAACCAAGATCGCAGAAATAAAACTCTGCGATTTTTTGGGACGTCCCGTGTGATGCGAATCACATTCAAAATACGGCGTGTCGTCTTGACTTTTTGAGATTTCTCTGCTATACTTCTAGTATAAAGAAAATTGAGAAAGGTTCTCAAATTGAAAGGAGTCCAAATGGACTATAACGAATACTATGATGAAATTTATCTAGAAATCTATGAGGAGTTTGGCGCTGAAAGCGTATCAGACCCAGCCTACGCTGAATCTCTAAAAAAGTGATGTAAATCACACAACGCCTACGGCGTGTCGCCTTGACTTTTCAGGGTATGTGTGATAGTCTTACTACATAAGAAAAACTAAATAAAGGACAAATTGGCTAATGAGCCTAAGCAAATAAATGTGATACAAATCACAGTGAGCCTTAGCGAATAAGTAGCCGAAATGTCAGCCCCCAATGGTAAGATAGTCTTATCAAACAAACGAAAGGAAGTCTAAAAATGACTTACACTATAACACTAGAAACCTTTTCAGGTTCTACAAAAAAAATCAACCTTGCCTCTAAGGGTGCGGTTGCTCAATTCATCTCAACTTATCCAACTCAACTACCTGTTGGCGTTGCTGTAAAAATCGCTTGCGATACCCTCGGAATTAGTGGCACACTTCGTGGCACTTCTACACTTACAAAATCAAACTAAAGAATAGGAAATAAAATAAATGACTAAAGTAGAACACTCTCTAAAGTTCGTAACCGAGTTCGATGAAACTCACCCAGTAGCACTACAAGCACTATCTATCCCTCACTCAGATTTGGTTGCTATGCTTGAAGGAATGCTAAAAGATTTGCTAGTGCCTGCCCTCGGTCCTGTACTTGATGAAATAAATGCTCGTGGCACTTATGCAATTCTAAAGGTGGCCGAGTAATGATGACACGCAAGGACTATGTTGCAACTGCTGAAATTCTTTCATCATTCAAAGATTTGATAGGTGATGAATTTACTTTTCACGACTTAGTTGATGAATTTGGTTCAATGTTTGAAGCAGATAATCCAAGATTTGATTCAACTAAATTTTTTGAAGCGTGTAACAAAGACACTTACTAAATAAAAAAATCCTGAGCAAGATTTAAAACTGCTCCACACTCAAAATTTTGGGACGTCGCGTTCGGGCGTGTCGTCCACATGACGCAGATCACATTCAGAATTGAGCGTGAGTTATCCACATGACCTACATCACATTTCAAAATGTCCGATTTGTGGCATTACTGGTCAGTAGATGTCAGACCCCCCTGCTATACTTACTAGTATAAAGAAAGTCAATCAAGGTGATTGAACTAGAAAGGAATTCAAATGAATTCAACAATTATCAAGTGTGTAGAACACACACCCTTCAAGTCTGCTATCTCAGAGGTTGCAGATACACAATTTACTTTTTGTGAAATTTGTGAAAATAACATTGAGCGTTGGTATAACGATACCGACCCTGAGCGTCTACCAATGTGGACAGATTGGAAGGTATCTAAATGATAGACTTCGTAAAACAATTAGAATTAGAAAACTATCTTGCAGACGAGCAAGTAGACCCACTAGCAAAAATGCTAGATGAACTAATAAAGAAAGGAGAATACAAATGAGTCTATCCCTTGCTAATAAAATCGCAAAAGATAAATTCTTTCTGCCCCCTTCAAAATACATAAACCACAAAGTCGTGGAGATTGTATCTTTAAATGAGGATAGCGGTATCGCTACTGTAATCCTAGAAAAATACACAATAGGCAGAAATGCTAATGTGTATAAAAATAATAATGTGTTCACAATTGAATTGCCTTATTCCGAATTTCAAAATCTAAATGGTTGGAGTGAATAAATGAGTACCTATGTACCAATTAAATCTGTATGTGGTGCAGTAACTACCACAATTGACATCTATGACATTGAGTTAAATCCTCACGGAGTAATCTGTTGCGATAACTGCAAGTCAATCATTCTATGCCGTAAGGCTTGGGATTTTCTATACAAGGAGAATAAGTAATGCCACTATTTGAATTTACAACATTTATAAATGTTGAAGCAGAAGACTATGACTCTGCTATTGCTATGTTTGACTCTAATTTAGAGTATGGTGGAATTCGCAGAAGCGATGTTTATGTCGCAGAAATTGAGGAAAAGTAAAATGAGTTTTTATCAAACCTTTTTTGAAAGTGGCAACGCATTGTTTTGGTTTTCAATGATCTGCTTAGCAAGTGGATTTTATTTATTTGTAAAAGAGTAGAAAAACGGGACGTCGCGTTCGGGCGTGTCGCCACGCTGTGAGATTTATCACATGGCTTGAGCGTCTCAGTATTTGGACTTACTGGCTAGTAACTTGATAATTTGTGAGTAATAGGCTAGACTTACATAGTAAGTAAAAATAAATAAAAGAAAGTCTATCCCACTACGGCGTGTCTAACCGAAAATGTCAGACCCCTATGGTAGGATAGAATTATCAACAAAAAGAAAGAGGTTGGCAAATGTCAGCAAATGTCTATACAATAGAACACCTACTTGTAGGAACACAATACCGCTCACGAACACTATCGGGAGAAATTATCTCAGCAGAGAAACACCCTAACGCAGTTTGGTATCAGGGTTGCGAAAGTTATCTAGTGGAAGTGCGCCCTAGTAATTTTGGAAAAGTCGTATGTCGCACAGTAGCAGTAAAGGTAGAAAATAACTAATGGGATACATAGAGATTTTTAGAATTGACAATGAGGGTGCAGGTTGGATAGACTTGGACAATGCAACACCTAGCGAATTGCTAGACCTAGAAATTGGCTTATTTCAGGAAGGGGCTATCTAATGGGAGTAATGAAAGAATTGCACTTAGAGATAACTACTTGCGACCTATGCTATGGCACAGGTTGGCTATACTTTGGCAATAGCGAGGACTTTGATACAGAGTCTTGCGATTGTAACCCACACCAACTATTTATAACTAAGGAGAATAACTAATGAACGAATACCTATACTCAGTAACAACAACTAATGACGGAGAGGCTAAGCCGAATTGGATTGGTCGCTACTCAGACGCACTAAGTGCCGTTGAAGTTTATCAGAGATTTATTGACCACGGATTTGCTAACGAATTCCGTACAGTAAATTTATCAGAGCCTAGTGGCAAAATGCATACAAAAATTTTGTATCGCAGTGGAATTGTGGGAGGTAAGTAAATGGACATAACTACTTTTGCAAAAGGAATGAGCAAGATTGCTCCGAATTATGGCATAGGGTATGATAACTATGGTCAGGTTATTATTTATACTAACCTAAAAGAAACTGAAAATAATCAGTATGCAGAAATGTCAGATAACGATTTTGAGGAGAATAAATAATGGGATCAGTTACAGCAATTGGATTAGCGGATAGCGTATTGGATTTAGAAACTCAATTGGCGTATCACTTACAGGGTAATCACTATCCACCCGTACCACTTTCTATGGTTCAGCCTTGCATAGAAGCAATTGACGCATACTATGATGAGGACTATGACCGATTTATTGCTATGCCTGAAGGCGTATTCTATAAGGGAATGAGCCACGCACCTGCCCACGCAATTGTAGACCAACACCACTTGTCTTGGTTTATTGACCCAGTAGACGAATTTGAAGATGAGGAATAAAATGAATGCTACAATGAGCGACATGGAACTAATCGAGGCAGATACACTTGCACCAGACCAACTAATGATTGGTGATTTAATAAAAGTAAACAATGACATTCTTGAAGTTATTTTTATTGAAAGTGATTCTACTGGAGATAACTACGATGTACAAGTAAAAAATGAATTTGATGAATTAGAAATAATTCAATTTGCTTATACTGATTCTATTCCATTGTATGTTTTTATTGACTACGATGAATAAGTAAAACTATTTTTATGCACTTCCCCGCATAAAAATGGGACGTCCCGCAGTCGGGCGTGTCTGTGTATATCCTGTGGATAACTATGTGCTACTCATGAGTAACCCTTTAAATATTTCTTTAAGATAGTTTATTTTATTTTCCCCGATTCTGGGCAAAATTTTTTGTGATTTTTATCACACGATCAGGATTTGACATTTTTATGATATGTGTGTTAGTATTGTTATATGAAAAAAACAAATGAGGAACTCCGCAGGCTTATGGAACTACGCCGTAGCAACGCTGCCTCTGCCGTGCCTTCTAAAAGGGCTTACAATCGAAAGAAATGTCAGTCCGAACTGTTACAATATAAATATCAACAAAAAGGAGAATAGCCCATGACCTACGAAAACGATGAAATGCTAGATGAATACTATGCAACTGTATGCCCCTCATGCAAAGAAAATGCGGTAGACGCATATGAAGATAAATGCACTCATTGCTTACTAGAAGAAATGTCTGTCCACTATAACGAAGACATTGCTCTAGAAATGAGTCTTGGCCTTGACTACTGATACACTTAAACTTAAACGCTCTAATGATAGAAAGGTGGCTAATCTTGTCACAAAAAATGGAAAGCAAGCCGCAATCGCAAATACCTTTGGACTACCTGCTGGAAAGGCTTTCTCGTGCCCTGGTGCCACTAGCGTATGTGAAAGCGTGTGCTATGCAGGAAAACTCGAAAAACTCTTCAAAGGCGTAAAGGCTAACCTCTTACACAATTGGACCTTACTTAAGGACGCCGATCAATTAACTATGGAGACACTGTTAACTGAAATGATTAACGATTTCCGTGCAGACTGTGTAAAGAAAGACGCCCCTATGCTATTCCGTATCCATTGGGACGGAGATTTCTTTAATGATATATACACTCATGCATGGAAGAATGTAATCAATAACAATCCTGATATTCAATTCTGGGTATATACCCGTGTTAAGTCTGCTGCACTTATACTTAAGGATGTATCTAATCTATCATTGTACTTCTCTGCAGATAGTGAGAATGTAAAAACCGCCGTTGACTTAAAAATTAATAGTGGCGTACGTATGGCATACCTTGCTAAGAACTTTGCTATTGGTCAAGCCGATGTAAAAGAAATGATAGGCAGACCTGCTGCTAAGTGTCCTGAGAATAATAAACAAATTCCACTTATCTCAACTAACGGTAGCGCTTGCGTTTCATGCTCACTTTGTGTATACTCTAAGAGTGATATCATATTCTCTGCGAGTAAAAAATAAATGAGCACTGCATTCTATTTTTGGATAATGCTAATACTACTAATAAGTTTATTAGGTGGTGGTGGTTGGTGATGATCCCCTGAAAAATGGGGACGTCGCAAAATCTTTGATTTGTCAAATTACGACACGCATAAAAAATGTGGGGTTTATCACACTAGAAAATGTCATTTGGATTAGGATTTATGACATTTTTATGCTAAAATTATACTATAAGCAAAACCCCCACAACAGAAAGGCAAGACCCAAATGACACTAGGCGGATACACTTACCAAATTGGTGATTTATTCACAACCAGCAAAACAGGCATTACGGGACGCATTAGCGATTTCACCCCTGTCAATGCTAAACTAACTAGAGTTTCATTACGCTTGGCAAACGGCGCACACCGATTTGCTATGGTAAAGACCTCTAAGTAATCTCAAAATGTGAGAAAATGTCGAAATGGATTTGACATTTCTACAAGCAAAATGTTATACTTAGGTATAACCAAATAACAACCCCTAACAGAAAAGAGAAAAAACAAATGGCAGTAAATACAGCAACATACAAGGTCGGCGATACTTTCACGACACAGAAGTCAAAGGTTAGCGGAGTAATCACAGAGATTACACCACAGGCTAACGGAAATGTCCGAGTAAAGTTAGATGTAGATGGCAAGCCACGCTACACAACTTGGACGGCTAAGTAATCTAATTACTAAGTGTCGGGCGTACAGGCACTATAAATAAGGGGCGAGAACGAACCTGAGCAAGTTCCAAAAAGGCTCAACACCCCCACTAACAGAAAAGGAAACAAAAACAAATGGCAAGAGGCAAAGCAATCTCAGTAAAAATCCCTACTCAACGAGTAATCACCGCACTAGAGTCTGCACTAGCAAAACTAGAGTCAGACTACGCATCACAAGAACAAAAGGAAGCACAGTACCAACTTCTATACAAGGCTTGGCAGAAAGAGTTAGCAGATTTCGCTATTGCTAATTTCTCAAAGGCTGAGAACATTAGAACAAACTTCCGTTCTTGGAACAAGACCCTCAACATTGACTTCGACATTATTGGTAGCGAAAGCAATTTCCCTGCTGAACCTGAGAAGCAACACGAAACTATCCATCAGCACACTTATCGTGAGCAAAAAGAGGAAATGCAAAATGCAATTCGTATCCTCAAAATGACAGATGAGGAAGTTGTAAATACTTCCACATACAATGCGGTTGCTCGCTATCTCTAAGTGAGATTGGGTGGGGTGTAAAAGCCCCACTCATTATCCCCTGAGTTCCACGCTATTTATAGCAAGTGTCCCCTGGGGATCCTTCGCCAGGCTGATTAGGGCGATAACAGAAATACTATAGAGCCAGTTCACACCAACTGCAAGAAGTGTAACTACCTGAGTAAGTATCAAAACTGCTCCCCGCAAGGGTCCTTGACAAATGTCAGTGGTCTCGTGTACAATTAAATTAAACAAACTAACAGAAAGAGGCCCCCATGGACCAAACAACAAACACAGTAGTGAATGCCACAGAAGACTTTCTTCGTGACTCACTAGCCAAAGCAACATTGCGTGTTACAGAATTAGAGGAGCACATCTCTAAGGTTACGCAGCGCTCATATGCAGAGTCTGCAGATAAGAATCGTATCGTTGAAGCAATGCAAGAGTGGACCCTTGGGGCCCTTGAGCACGGCACCATTGATGAATCAGATGCAGAAGAAATTGCAGACATCTGTGGATTTGAACTAACGAAAGAATTCGAAGTTGAAGTCACAGTCATGTATTCGGTTACCGTAAATGCTCGCACTGAAGAGGATGCACAGAATGCAATTCATGATATTGATTTTGATACTGTAGACTACAATTCAGATTCAATTTCATATCTATCATCCTCAATTGATAGAGTTGACATTTAGTAGGGGGCTACTAACAAAAGACCTGAGCATGTCTGTACGTAAACTGCTCATTTTTAAAATCCCTCAAAATTTGGGACGTCCCGCCGACCAGTCATTGTCAAATCGACACGCCGTTTACGAAGGGTGATCTTTGCCACAATGTTCGATTTATCCACATCTAACTATCCCGATTTGCATATGTCAGTCAGTCCTGCTATACTTAGAATTCAACAACAAAAAGAAAGAAGGAAAAACCTATGGCACATGACCTAGAAACTCAAAACGGAAAAACATCTTTTGCGTCTTTCCGTGAACCTGCTTGGCATGGATTGGGTACCGTATTCACAGAAGAGAAAACAACCGCAGAAATGCTAGAGGCTGCAAACCTCAATGGTTGGAATGTTCGTCTTGAGGATTTGGAAACCCCTACACATCTAACAAGCGACAAGGCGTACCAATATGTCTTGCGTACAAATCCTACCGACAACACACAAACCGATATTCTTGGTGTAGTTGGTGAGCGATACCATGTTTTGCAGAATGAAGATTTATTCTCATTCGGTGATAACATTCTTGACGGCGGAGGTCGTTGGGAGACTGCTGGCTCAATCAAGGGTGGTCGTGTCGTGTTCGGTGCATTAGCACTAGAGCGTGAAACAATTCTTGACCCTAATGGTGTTGCAGACAAGGTAAAAACTTATTTGCTCATCAACACATCACATGATGGCTCAATCGCTATTCAAGCAAGCATTACACCCGTTCGTGTCGTGTGCGCTAACACTCTCAATCTTGCGCTTGGTGGCGTAGGTCGTAAGAAGAATAAGGGTATCAAGCAATCTTTCAAGATTCGCCATACACAAACTGCAAATGGTAAAGTGCAAGTTGCTCGTGAGACTCTTGGTCTTGCTAATGCATACATGAACGAATTCGATATCATGGCTAAGGCAATGATTGAGAAAGAAGTTTCTGCTAAGCAATTCAACGACATCATTCTTGCTGCTTACGCTAAGCCTGAAAAGGATTCTAAGGGTTCACTAAAGAAGTGGGAAAATAAAGTTGATGTTATCAACGATATTTACACTGGTGAATTCAATGGAATGATTGCGGGTAATGCGTGGGGTGCTTTCAATGCACTAACCGAACGCCTTGACTGGTATCGTTCTGCTCGTGGTGGTTCTAACGAATCTATCCTTGCAAGCGCAAGCGGATTTGACCCTGCTATCAACGCAGAAAAAAATCGCTTACTAAAAGTTGTGCAGAATGTAATGTCTCTCGCATAATAAAAAAATTCCTGAGCAAGAATAAAAACTGCTCACCATTTGGTCCGTTAGAATAGTTGGTTAGTTCGCCACCCTGTCACGGTGGAGGTCATGGGTTCAAGTCCCATACGGATCGCAAGTAAATAAATATGCAACGCAATGTATAAAAATTTGGGACGTCCCCTGTGACTTACATCACATGAGATTTTTAACTAAATAACTTTACGATAGGGTGATATTTTCCCCAAAAATTCTTTACGATAGATTTGACTTTTTCCCCAAACCATGCGATAATTAATATATAACCCACTAAAAAAGGAAAACCCCATGAGAGACAGATCAAAAGGATATATCGGTCAAATCGTTGACGGTAAAAAGTTAGCCACAATTGCAAATAATATCTATCGCCTACAGTATAGTAATGACTTTAGTGAGTGTACTGTAGATAATCTACTGTTCATTACCCTCGAAGAAACCAATGTCTTTGGAGACAACAAGTACGCCTTGGTTTGTTCAGAAGGAGTGGGCTGGGAGCAAGATACTTATGGATGTCTAGAAGTACCAACTAACATTGGCCAAATGGGTCTATGGAATGGAAGAGTATTTATATCAGTAGATACCGTTAAGGAATGTCTAACAGATCAAACAGAAGACATTGCAGACTATGTCCGTGTCTTTGGAGACAGACTAGATAGGAACTGTTCCCTGTGGCAGTCCAAGATGTCAGTGCCTAGTGCTATGATAAATGCATGAACACAATAAATGACCTTATAAACGAAATCTATGACGACAACTTCTCTCACCTTGAGTTTGAGGAGAATATGGGCGGTATCGATTGTGACTGCCATATCCACACTACACTAAACACTATTGCTAAGTATGCAGGGATTGAGGTAGGATAATGTTAGGCTATACTGAAACTGATATTGCAGTAATGACAGATGCTATGGAAGACGCTATCAAATCAGGTAGGCTCTCTGATGAGATAACAGATGGTTTGGAGAAGGCTATGTCTTTCTTTGATGGCCTATGGGCAGAAGGGTATTTTGACTAATGAAAGTTAGAATCAGTCTTGAACAAACCATTGATATAGATGATGCTATGTCTAATGATATAGGGTTTGAACTCTATGGTCCCCCTGACATGAGCACTGAAGATAAAGTAGATTATCTAATGGCTCGCTTTGCTGAGGACATAGACACTATGGTAAAGTATGATGAAGTATTGGGTAACATCTCAGTAGAATACATAGAGGACTAATATGTGGAGTAGGTATACCTTTGTTTGTGATCCTGATGAGTGTGATGCCCTGGTTGAGTTTACTGCTAGGGATGACTTTGGATTTCCCCTGGGAGTTGTCGAAATGAGATGCCCTTGTGGTAGGATGTTAAACTATATTAGTTATGAAGAAGCCTATCAACCGATCATTACAGATGTGAGCAAGGTCACACCCCGTACAGTTGTCAAAATCGACTCGAACCCGTATAATTAATATATGAATACAATTATAGAATATATGAAGTTACACCTGCTCAGTCTTGAACAAGACTCTGCTCACCTTGAAAAGCAAATGGATGCTTATTCTAACTATGAGGATGATGACTACCGTATGCTAGAGATTGAAGATATCTCTACTAATGGTCAGATTATCGCTACCGCCCACCTTTTGTCAGTGGCTCAGGGTATGATAGAGTAATGGAAACAACACAACTAGAGCCAAGACTGCAAAGACTCATTGACCTAGGAGAGTCAGGCACTGACATACTCCATGGTGAACTCAAGAACTTAATGCTTGAGGCCGAAAAGGAATTCCTTGAGGCACAACAGATTGAAGAAGACAACGACTACTCAGACGCTATGGAGTCTATGGAGCGTAAGTACTGGGAAGGCCAGTGCGACGCATTAGCCCATGTCTATGCATTAACTTATCAACTAGCATTTGCTCTCAGTGACAGGATAAAGAACAATGGATAAGTTTATCGAAATGGACTTTGACGAGTGGTGTGAGACCTACAAGCCAATCGTTAATCATATAGATACAAATGCCTCATTTGACAATGGCGAGGGTGGCATTATGTTTGAGACCTACGGCGACGAGGTTGAGTTTGTAAAGCAGCAAGACGCTAATAAGATATGGATGTATGGGGACGGAGACGACGGTGGAAGTTATATCTGGTCTGGTTGGGGCTTTGTTAATAGGCTTGGTTATTTTATCACTGATAAACCTTGCCCAGATAATGTGACCATTCAGGTACGAGTTAGTTACAATTGGTTCTACTGTGAAAACTGTGGGGCTGAGTTTGAAGACCCTGATAATACTATCAGAGATAAGTTTGATGAGGCCGATTTGGAAAAATGCCCAAATTGTGCTACACTTGAAGAAATGACCCAAATAGAAAAAGGAGACCCAATGAAAGAAAATGAGCAAGTAGACGAAGTACTAGTAGACCCTGAACTGCTAAAAGATGTTTGGTTTGATTTAGGCAAGGACGGTAAGTAATGTCAACATACAAAGTAGAAGTAATCTTTGAGCCAACAGGCGACTACATGAATTTTAGATACGAGGCGGAATCAGACAATGAAGAGGACCTCTGCAGAGAAGTATTAAACCAACTATCAATTGTATCTTGGAAGGATGAAGAGTAATGGGAGCACGGATTAACTACGTATTCAAAGACAGTGAGCAGGGCCCTATGGTTGCTCTATACAGCCATTGGGGTGAGACTGAGTGGCAGCGGGACCTAGCAATGGCGCTGCAGCATGCAAAACCCCGCTGGCAAGATTCTGCATATGGTACACGGATGATCATTAGTTATCTTATGCAAGACAGCATTCTAGAGGAGACAGGCTTTGGTATTTACGCTATTAGCAATGACGGGTCCCTTGACCTAGGTGACCTTACAGTACTAGTCGACTTCACTACCAATACTGTTACTGATAGAGTTTCGGTACCGTTTGATAAATTCATGGATGCATATCTACCAGTTTTAGTTGAGCAGGCATAGATCTAGGGTCAGACTGTGCCTAAGGGTGGGGGTAAGCGTGGGGCTTGCCTCCCCCTAACTTTTGCGGTATAATGGAAGAGAGGAGGGACTATGGCGTATTCAGTAAGACGGAAAGCAGAGCATAACAAAGAGTCAAGAAAAGCAGAGCAGTTGGCAAAACTTCTTACAGAAGATTTCTCCATAGACCTAGAACGGGTTGGATACTATCTAGTAAGAAACATGCCCACAATCGTGTTTCATAGATTTGATGTTTTAGCCTTGACAGCACAAGAAGAGTATGATAAACTAATGGCAGAGATGAAGGGTAGACTATAAATGGATTTTGCAGATAAGGCTGGAGCGATTGGTCAGTTATGGATTGAGTTCCGTAATGATGAAGATTTCTCGGCATTCATGGATTACAACGACCTAGGTTGTCCAATGGCATACATGGTGGCAGAAGGTTTGATTAAAGAACTTACACCTATTGGTGAAGAGATGATTACTGAAACATTTAAGATGTTTCTAGAGTTAGTTAATGTTACAGAGGAAGAGATTGACTCTGTACTTCCAGATAAGAACCTTGGTTCTATCTTGGTCTTTGCTCACAATAAGAAGAAAAACTCAACACCAGACGAAGAAGAGTAACAAGATTATCCTTGATCCCTGGGCTTGACAAAAGCCTGGGGTTATGGGACGTCTCAGGACGTCAAATCGGACATATCGGACAAACCTCTCAAACCTTATATTTCTAAAAATAAGATTACGAAGGGGTTTTTTCTTTTCCCCAATCATGGACAAACCATCTTTCTCAAAAAAAGATTACGTAGCACAAAAACCTTTCCCCATTCATGGCTTATACCATATCAAACCTTGTTTGTCAAACCTTTATATTTGGTGTTATAATAAAGATATGAGTCCAAGACACTTTGCAAACTATGCAAAACAATATCCTAAACAATATCAGGCATTCTCCGATAACATGTGGAATAGTTTTGTAGGTATTACTCATACTATAGGTTTGGGTAGATTCTTTTCATTCACCCCCGAATTTTTAGCGCCCCCGCTCACCAAGGCATCTGGCGTTTTTGCTGAAGCAGATCTTGAAGCATTAGATCCCACCAAAATCGGGCGGGAATTAGGCAAGGTATACAATCAAACACTACCTGATAACAAACCTCTATAGTATAAAACCCTCTATAGAATAGATTACGAACCCTTGATTATTTTTCCCAGAGTTTTAGAATATTATCCAAACCTTTATATAATTTTATAAAGGTTTTCTTTATTTTCTGAGCAAATTCGAACAAATTTCATATGAATTTTATGGGCATATTCATGCATAGAAGGACTTGACAAACCATGGTTTTGCATGTATAATGCCCAAACCTTACTATGGGAAAGAAGGTTTGACAATATCGGGAATATGTGGTAAGAAGGTTTGAAGGTTTGGGATATGGAGGTTTGGCCGTAAGAAGATTACGACGCCTTCTATAAAAGCGCTCTATCCTCCACTACTCTCCACTTTACTCCACTTCTAGACTATCTAATTAAATAATCAGTAACATTTATCTGTGGATAAACCTGTGGATAACTATGATCAAAACCTTACAAACCAGACATTACGAACCTAACAATATATCTCCCAAACCTCACAACCTGTGGATAACTGCTATACTATAACTATGCTAAATGTCCTATGCTTTGACTGTGGTGGTATGTTCCAGGTATCATATGAAACTCCAAACCCTACTAAACAATGTCCAAAATGCCAGGGGATCAAGTCTCCTTTATAGCCTTGTTGACCATACGGATCAAACCTCGTCTAGTGATCTTACTAGCATCAAATGTCTCCGTATAGCCCCCTTGTGGCATATCCGCCTTATCTAGAAAATAACCATGCTTTGCCCTTAGTGTTCTTAGTACTAGGGTTTCTACTGTTCTCGCTTTATCCCGTTCGAAAAAATACCAATACTTGACGAGTATCCATCCTTTGGTCCTATGGCTTGCAAACCTCTTGCCTGAGACATCAGATATCCCTATCTTGACAGCCTTGTATACTGGGCTGTATAGGATGTATAGTAGGGTCATTACTCTATTATACTTGACATACCGTGCAAAATTGGATATACTTGAAGTATGACTAATCAAGAGATATCTGACCTATTAAATAAAGAATCTTACAAGGTTTGGGACACTGCTAAAGTAATTAAGAACCAAGACTACCATGATGGACTGGTTAAGGGTTTGAAGATGGCTGCTCAGTTTGTTTCTAAACTTGACTAAACCCTCAACTTAAGGTATACTGGATATATGCAACTATTTATGAGCGAGTATGCCTCGTGGGTGCTCGCTGTCATTGGAGTCACAGGCATCTTCTTTGTTGGTCGTAAGACCATTTGGGGATGGTTCGTACTCCTATTCAACGAAGTTCTTTGGATAGCCTATGCCCTATATACAAACCAGTATGGCTTTATATTTAGCGCACTTGCCTATGCAGCAGTTTATCTTAAGTCATACCTACACTGGAGGCGTGAAGAGTGAAGCCTAAAGAGTGTGTAAAGTGTAAGATGGAAGTCAAAGATCCTTTATTCTGGGATACACATCAGACTATGACAGATGACTGGATTTGGTGTGCTAAGAAATCTTGAGATACCTGATCCATTCCAAACCTTTGTAGCCAAAAAATATGCTAACGCTAAGGGTGCTGTCTATGACTTCTTTAGCGGTGAATGGTCTTATACCTGTGGTGCTTGCAAAGAGCCTTTATCTGGTCCGTCCCGCAAAATATTGACAAAGATTCGCCTATACCACAGTAGAAATGAGTGCTTAAATGGATACTGAACAAACCTTCGATCAAGAGTTTAGTGTTGAAGAGATTACGAAAGCCATTGTAGATCAGGCTAAGGCTGATGTTAAGTCTCGCTATGGAAATAAGAAAAGACATAGACAATGAGATCTTGTAGTGCCATTACGAAAAAGAAAAAGCCATGCCCAATTTATGTTGATGACTGGCGTACCGTTGATCTTTGCCATGTACATGATCCAAATGGAAAGTTTAGAACACAGGTAAGAAATGGCACTACCAGAAGGCTAAGGAAAGAGAACTCTCCTAAGGCTAAGAAAGAGTGTCAGCATACTTGGTATATGCGTGAGGATGGTATACAATGTACTAAGTGTCTAGTTATATGGGAGAGCGATGAAAGAGCCTAAGATTGCACAGATGGATTGGCGTAGCCTAGGTTACTGGCCTATCTGGAAAGATGGAAAGAAAGTGTGGGTGCCTAAGGATGATAAATCATTCGACAAAGACACAAAGAACTAAGATATGGCCTTTACGATGGATAGGAAATTTTCTTGGTGGCTATGCTGGTAATCATTTAGTTAAGTGTGTTAATATGGATGAGGATGAAGAGCATGGCCTTGCCTATAAGTACCACGCAAAAATGTGGAAGTATCTTAATAAGCCCTATGAGTGGTGGGGAACATACTACACCATAGATATGGATGCTTGGAGAGAAGAGTTAGATCAGATGAAGTTAGACATGTCTGGCTCTGGTTGGGATGATTATGATGAGTTTGGTAAGGCATATTGGGATAAAGAAACAGATAGCGAGTCGCAAGACTCGTAGGGTTGTTTAAGTATCTCTATTTTGCGCCGAACTTTAAAAACTTGACATCCATCCGCCGAACCTGTATAATTGGTATATGAGTATAGACGAAATGATTTTGCGAGAAGAAATTGCAAGGGCTATTGAGGCTTTGCCCATTGAACCATCAAAAACAAATGCTTTGGGCATGCGTATTGCTGCTGCTCAAATAGCAAGGGGAGACGATAACTATATGACTAAAATGTTTGAATCTCAGGTCGACTTTGAATAAAGATCTAAACCTAACTAAAGAAGAGTGGCTTGGCTTTGCGGTAAACAAAAGTATCCTAAAACCATCTAACTCAAATGAATGTGTTATTGGTGGATACATTGAAGACTTTTCTTATGATGATGTAGACATATACGACACCAAGTTCTCAAGCGTAGATGATGTAGACTATTGGTTTACTATTGGTACGATGCATGGTTGGCTTGGTAAGACTGGTTGTGTTAAACATGAGTTAGATAAGTTTAACTTTGTTTTTACCCTGCAAGATATAAAGATCCTCTACCCAGATAAACTACCAGAGATTAGAAAAAGAACTCATATACCAGAGAACAAAGACTGGTTTGCATATCAAGCAAGTGAGCCAGAGATGACAAAAGAACTTCTTGGCAAAGCCTTAGAGTTTTCTTACTGTAACACACTAATAGACATTGGCTGTGGCCTTGGAGAAGTACTAAAGATTGGCATAGATGCTGGGTACAAGAATGTAATGGGCCTTGAGATACAAAAAGAATTGGTTGACCTAGCAAGAAATGATGAAAGATTAGAAATAATTCATGGATCTGGATCAGATTACATCTTGCCAGACAAACAACTTCATGTGTTTATGTTTAATCCATTTAGTAACAATGTCATGATAGACTTTTTAGATAACAATATAGAAAACATTAAGAAAAATAAGTCTTTAGTTATATACAATTATGCATTTTCTGGACACCATTTGATGGTCATGTATGGTCTAAAGATGATATATACCAATAACTTTGCAATTATTTATGCTGCAGATTAGATATGATATAATAAAGTATGGCACAAAAATGTTTCTATTGCGAAAAGACTGCTGAGTATAATGACTTGGTTAAAGAAGGTGACAACTATGTCGTTACTGGTGTATGCAAAAAACATTGTAACAATTACCATGAGGCATCTTGAGTCAAAAAAGACATAAAAAGAATCTTAAGAGAAAATCAAAAAAGCCAAATACATCTAAGTTTGAAAGAAAGATTAAAAGAATCAGGGATAAGATTATTAATGATGCTCTTGTAACTATTCGAACAAATCTTCCAAGCAATCTGGACAAAAAAATGTTGGAAGACCGTCAGAGTGACGCATTCCTCCGTAATAAGAGTGCCCATCCCAACTCTCTTTTATAAAATCACTAGTCATATATCCATAAACATATGGCTTTTTGTTATCATGATCACAGTATTCCATTTTTCTCCTAAAATATCTTAGTATACAGTTATATTGTATCATATAATGGACTTTACAAAGACTGGGCCTTAGTGTATACTTATAATATGACAAACTTACTACTACTTATACCTGCTTTTATTGCTGGATACCTTGTATGCTATTTTATAATGACGCAAGGTGTTGATCAAGAGGATACCAATACATGAGTTTAATGACACAAGAAATAGTTGATAACTTGCCTAGAGAAGTAAAAAAAGCAGTTATAAAAGAATATCTTCAGACAACATATTATTGGTCTGTTGGTCTTTTTTCTTTTCTTATTGGAGTATTTTCAACATTACTAATTAAATAAATTTAAGCACCAGTAGCCAAGTTGGTTAAGGCCCCGAACTCATAATTCGGTTATCATAGGTTCAAGTCCTATCTGGTGTACTAATGGGGATTAACTCAGTTGGTAGAGTGGCGAACTGTTAATTCGCAAGTCGCAGGATCGAGGCCTGCATCCCCAGCAATGTCTCCATGGTCTAGTGGCCTAGGACTCCACCCTTTCACGGTGGCAACACGGGTTCGAATCCCGTTGGAGATACTAAACCTCTGTAGTTCAGTGGACAGAACGATGGACTTCTAAGCCATGCGTCGCAAGTTCGATTCTTGCCAGGGGTACTTTACTTTTTAGGATGTTTTGGTTCGTATGGTTCAATCTTAGATTTAATACGACCATCTTTATATAGTCTTACAATCCAACCATCTTTAATTTGCATTGGATTAAATGCATGTGCTTTTTTCTTTGGCATTATAATGTGTGTCTTTCTGTTTGATTTCTTGTATAATCTTTTCCAAAGTCAGCAAACAAGGCTTTATCTTTTTCACGATTAACAATCCCTCTTGACCAAGAAAACCCTGCATCTCCACCCCACGCTAACCACATAATGTAGCCATTAGATGGGTTTGCTGAGTTGCCCCAGTCCTTACCCTTCTTATCTACTTCATGGCGTGAGAAATATGAGTACATTCTCTTGACAGTACTAAGAGAGATTGTTTCTCCTCTTGCTAACTGCCCTGCACGAGTCCAACCTACAGATGTTCCAGCACCATTAGCCTTACCATCTTCCTTAAACTTAATTGCTCTGCGAGCAGCAGATCGTGCTCCAGCAGGTGGTGAGTATCCATCAGCCTTTGAAACCGTGTCTGTATCATACTCAACAGTATCATCATCTTCAAATAGATCATCTGCTTTTGCAGCAGGAACACAATTAGGAACTGGTTTTCCATTATCTCCTGGCTTCATGCCACGCTGTACATAACCTTCCCAGCATGGATCAGCCTTTCCAATTGATGAGTCATACATGGCCATAGAAACCTCTGAATCGGTGTTTGGAGAGCATACAGGACAGTCTGGGCAGTCTACATTAAGTTCTTTGCAAGTCTCACATTCGCAACCCTGATATGTGCTTGTAGGCATCATTGAATCATCTATCATTAGATTAGTATACCATATACTTAAAAATCAACTGGCTCCAGCATAGACTCATCAACATCACAGACTAAATTAATAACAATAGAAAACCTAAAATCTGCTTCATTTGGAAACTCCCAGTTATGGAAAATATCACCATCAAAAAATAAGGCATACCCAGCCTTTGGGGTAAATGACTTATATAATTCTAGGCTATCCCCATCTACATGTTCTCCAGTATACTTCTTGCTATAAAAATTTGTGCTTCCATCGGCATCGTTAGCATAATAAACAAGGTTATAGTTTTTAACAACTCTTCTTAGATCTACATGGGGTTCCATTGGCCTTGGATCATTTGTCTTGCAGGTTAAGTTTGCCCTGCCTCTCAAAATCTTGTGAACAGTCACATTGTTTTTAGCAGCAAACCTTTCTATAATATAGTCCACAATATCTTTATCCAAAGGCTCATTAACTAAGATTCCCTTGTCAGAATACTTACTTCCAGTCAAGCCAACAATTCCATCTTTTGCAGCGTTAGGACGCACAAAAAGATATGGTAAACCCTGTATCTTATTTTTTAAGTAAACAACTTCTTCTGGTGTTAAAAAATTATTGGTATATTTATACATACTTTATTATATCATGACTGACCATTAAGCCTATTGTGAGTTCTAATCCTATGACAGTTAGCACACACTACTTCACATTTTTCGATCTCTTTCTTTATAGACTTCCAAGAAAAACCATCATGAATCATTCTTGACACATTATATTTCTTATCTCTTATATGGTCAAAATCTAAGATAATATGATTATTGATTCCACAATCTACACAGCCAGAATCTTCTTTTATCTTAGCAAGTTTTCTTTTATACTCTTGCTTATTATAGATATCTAACTCTTTGTCAGTCATTGCTTCTATTATACCCTGCAATATTAGGGCCCCACACAGGCAATTCACCTGACTTGCGCCACGGTCTCTATCCAATGGGTAACTAATCCATCACTAAGGTCCTGTGTGGGACAATTATATTGTAGCATAGGAAATGAGCAGTTTATAGACTTGCTCAGGTCCCCCAAGTTGCGATCTTGGGCTTATCCGTACTCAGCAATAGGGTTGCTAAAAGCAACTGCATGTATCATGACGGAATAGTATCTATTATACTACTTAATTTTAATAGATTTAGGCTTCTTTTCTTCAGGAACAATACGAACTACATGAACATGTAACATGCCGTCCTTCAGTTCTGCAGATGTTACTTCCATATATTCTCCAAGGGCAAAAGATCTTACGAACTTTCTTCCTGCAATACCCTTGTGGACTACCTCTGCATCTGTTACTTCTACAATTTCACCCTTGATAATAAGCGTTCCATTGTCTACTGATACATCAATGTCTTCCTTAGAAAATCCAGCAATAGCCAGAGAAATCTGATATGTATCTTCATCTAGTTTAAGAAGATCGTACGGAGGATATGACTGTGAGTTTGTTTTATATGCTGTGTTTAATCGGCCTAACTCTCTGTTAAAGCCAATAAAAAAGGGATCATTGAATAGATCCATAGTTAGTTTGTTTACCATTTTATTCCCCTTTCAAGCGAATAAGTTAATTTACCCCCCATTTGGGCAGGTATATATATTATATCATAGGTTGTGATACAATGTAAAGTATGCACTCAAAAGACATACTATTAAATGGAATGTTTAGATCTGCCAATACATATCTGGCGTTTGCCTTTCTTGAAGCAGTCGAAAATAACATTTCTGATGAATTTGACTTTAATACAAAATGGAATCTTCAGAACCACACTCATAGTTCTGCACTACTTAAACTAAAAGATCCAGACAATGAAACAGTACATTTTGTAATATTTAGGAACCCAGAACAACTTATTCCTAGTTTTTTTATGTTTCACTATTCTAGTGAAGAAATTAAAAATCTTAGTGACCACGAGTTAGAATCAAAAATAAGAAATGCGTGTGCCGAATATCACAAGTATTTAAAAAATCAAATAAAGTATGGCTATGCAGAGGTTATTTTATTTGATGATATCATTAATAATATAGACAGTGTGCTTGAAAGAATACTAAAGGCTATAGACTTAGAGTATGTAAATAAAATAGACACAAAAAAAGTAAAAGCAAATCTTTTAAAAATAGATGAACAAAGATATAGAGATCCAGAAAATTTTTATAGAAACTATCATTTACCAAGAGAAGAAAAGTATCCAGAATTAAAAAATAGAGTACTAACGAAATTTAAAAAAATGCCAGAGTTTTACCTTCTTATGAATGAATATAAAGAAATAGAAAAGGGAGCCAAAAAATTGACCCCCTTAACTATATCTAACTGATTACTCTGGTCTTGCTGCGCCTCTTGGGACTTTTCTTGCTGCTGCTTTCTTAGCAGGAGCCTTCTTTGCAGCCTTGTTAACCACCTTAGCGGTCTTAAGTGCTACATCAACCTCATCTACTGAAGGCATCTTTCCAAACGCCTTGTCATTAGGGTTGGCTGCTCTCAATGCTACGGGGATTAATGCTCCAAGTAGTGAGTACGCTAGTGTCTTTGGATCAGTTACACCAGATGCATACATTGCTGTTGCTGCTCCAAGTACTGATCGTCCATATGACGCTAGTGCTGCTTTAATTTGTTCATTCATTTTTATTCCTCCTAGGATATAAATCGTGTTAGTATTGTGAAACCAATCCATAGACCAATAATTCCTGCGACTCCCGCAAAAACTGGTGGTGCTGGTACTGGTAATTTGAATGCAGCAAACACGATGCCACACCCAAAACCTGTTAGTGTTGATAAAAGAACATCTTTCATTTTTCTTCCTCTGGTAACATTAGTATAAGTTTATCATATGCATTAGTTATTCTTTGAATTAGTCCATCTGTTGGTAGATCCATTACGCTGCCAAACTCCCTGAAGTACTCTATTTCAGGCCCTGCAGCCTCTTTAAACTCCTGAATAGCCACTTGAACATCATCTATATAGTCAAATGCCCATTCTCTAGACTCAGAAATAAATTTCATAAATCCTTCTGTATTCTCTATTGGCTTTATCTCATTGCTTAAAGCCTTTTTGACACCCTGCTCTAGTAGGGCAGCCCTAAGAGAAAACTCTGCAAGATCATTCCTCAATGTTATTAGTCTTGCTCCTAGAACGGCAGATAGCAAAACAAAAAAAATAATAATTGATATTAATATTAAATTTAATATCATTCCTTACCACCTTCCCTAACTAATAAAACAATTGCCCCAGTATCTTCTAAGGCTTTCTTGGCTCTGACCATATACTCAACTGCACGAACCTTGTCTTCTCCAGTAAGCAACATAAAATCTTTTTCACTCGCTCTTAATGTTAAAAAGTGATCGTTGTCAATGACATCTAGTTTAAAGTTAGCAGGAGAAAAATGAGATACGGACTTAAAGGCTCTTCTATTTTGATCTGTATACATCTAGTTCTCCATAGTCAAATACTTCCATGTATTTGCCCAATCATTTCTATTCTTATGCTTACTGAATTCTTTGGAGAGTTCTCCATTTTCTAAATAGATTCCTCCCCAAATTCCCCACTCTTTTTGAGATACCCCAACTGCAAAACAAGTTTTGGAGACTGGACATTGAGAACAGAGTTTGTCAATCGCTGGCCTTAGTAACTCATCTTCCTCATACTTGTCAAAGAATAGGTTAGTATCATATTCTAAGCAAGCAGCATCATCTTTCCAGTCATTCTTCATGTTTTATTTTGTAAACCTATCTGGTATATTCCAACCATCTCTTGTTGGAGCAAACTGCTTTTGCAAATACCACTTGCCATTTACATATACTCCATGCTTTGATGTTTGTGCTAAGTCAGATCTAGTCAAATGTGTAACTGTCCAACCAGACCAAACCAAATCTTTGTTTGATGATACAATCTTTTCCATTTTTTCTAATGTTTTTACAATCATTTTATCTCCTTAGTATTTAAAAATTCCGACTTCGATGTTATTTGTTTTTGCAATTTCAACCAGTTTTGATGGTTGCTCACTTGCAGATGTAAAGTATGCAATGTAATTAAAATCATTGATATTATCGCTAATCCATGATGGTGCTACCTTGTAAACTTTTATTTTTTTACCACGAGATTTTAGTCCACGCTCTGACAGGTTTACAAATTCAGAAACCATATCATTTACATTTCCTGGTCCTGCAGAGTAAATATCAAAGTTTAAGTCTGCTGGATTAATCATAGACATTGCTACAGCCATGCCACGCAACAGAACATTGTAGTCTTTAAAACTATTAGTCCCCTGAATCCCCACTATCATTTGATAGCCCCTCTCTTAGTTTGTCCATTATAAACAGCATCTTATCTAATTGTACCTTATCCATGCCTATTGTGTCAACTACTCTTGATCCTTCTTTGTTAATCCCCTGATCATTTATTTCTGCCTCATAGAATTTGTTATCTTTGATCCAGTATGCCATTCCGTCTAGAACAATAACACGAACATTTGTCTTTTTTTCATACTCATAGGACTGTGTTTTTTTATTCTCTACCCTGAATATTTCTTCTGGAAGCAAAGGCTTTATCATTTCGTGTAGTGCGCTTTGTGTAAAGTTATATCTTTTTGGTTCTTCTGAAATATTAAAAAGTCTTTCAAAATATTTCATGGCAAAATAAAGTATTACTGTGGCTGTGACAGCACCAATAAGAAAATCCATATCTATCTCCTATGGTTTAGCATAACTCTAATTATTTCTTTTAGAGTATACTGTTTTTGTTTATCTAGTTTCATTACTTCTTTTTCATCTAATGCCTTCTTTGTTAAAGAAACCATAGGATTTTTTTCTGTAACATCCATTTCAATAAAACCATTTTCCCAAAGACCAGATATTTCTGTTGAGAAATATGTAGAAAATTCATTGTGAAGTTTAGGATTAATATCTTTTAGTTTGTCTGTAAAGTTATACAGCATTTCTCCAGTGTCAATGTCTACACCAGCAACTTCTAGTGCACCACTTAAAATTAAATCCTCAAAGATTCTATCTTCATCCATTTAGTTTCCAAACCATAGTCATTGGACCTTTATCTATTAGCCTAAACATGTGATCATTGTATTGATTGACTAACTTTTTATATATATCTGGATTAACTTCTCTGAGTTTATCAGTTATCTTATAAAGCATTTGCCCATCCTCATCAATACTATGAATCTTAATTGCGCCTTGGTCTACTAAGTGATCAACCATTGCACTTGTTCTTGGATTCATTTTACTCTCCCAAAAATTCCAAGAACTGATCTCTTGTTTTTGTTCCATTCATACGGGATACTTCTCTTCCATCTTCAATAAGTATATATGTTGGAACTGATTTAATTCCAAACTTTTCTAAAAGATCTAACTCTGTATCTGCATCAATAAATAAAAAATCTATTAATCCTTCTCGCTTTAGTTCTTCAGCAACAGGCCTAGTTCTCTGACATGGGTTGCACCAATCAGCAGTAAAGTAAAGGACATGTCTCATTTTCCAGACTTCTTTCTAGCCTTTGCAAGCGCTCCAAAATCCTTAACCTTAGTATCTCCAAGATATCCCCATGCATAACCATCATTAATCATCATATCGTTAAGAGATATGGTGTTACCATCTACATATACCCAGCCTAAAATGCGACCATACTTTTCAGATGAATCCATTTTCTCAGTCTTGATCACAACAGACTTAGCATCCTTAAGAGACTTCTTTAAATACTCCTTAGCCTCTAGACCTAGAGCCTTCTCAGCAAGGTCCTTTGTGCGTGACTCAGGAGTGTCAATACCAGCCAGTCTAACACGGGATGCAAACAGGATATCAAACCCTAAATCAATAAGAACATCGATGGTATCTCCATCTACAACATTCTCTACTTTTCTTACATAGTATTCATACATTACTTTCTCCCCCATTTTATTTTATTCCAACCACGCTCATGGAAGTAATAAAGAATTGTTTTTGTAAATACCTCAAAACTTGCAATAGCACCTGCTGTTACTGGCTCTTTGGTTATGGCCCAAGATATAACAAAGGTATCTGCTGTTCCAATGACACGCCATGTAATTGCTTTTAGTGCTGATCTTTGTTTGGTTACATTCATGACGGCCACTCAATATTGTTTGGCTTAGTTATAAAGTTCCACACCTTAGATACCCATCTCTTTACGTTTTTGCGTAGCCGAAATAGCATGAATGTCTGCCCCCAAATCCACTTGTTCAATCTTATATCCTACATCACGACCATATACAATGTTGGTAATGTTAGGAAGTCTTAGTACTAATGCGCCATCCATAAATTCATCCTTAGCAATATACTCTTTTACCTGATCAAACTTAAGTGGATCCTTTTCGCTTGTATTATATGTATTACGGACTCCAAGTAGTACTTGGTCTGTTCTCTTCCCCGCTTCTTTGTAAAGAGCGTGGTGGCCTTCGTGCCATGGCTGATACCTACCCAGCATAAGAGTTGTAGGTGCAGACCAATCGTGTAGCCCAAACTTATCAATGATATGGGATGCCTTTGCTTCTGCATCTAGATTGTGACCAACAAATGATACATCAAACTCTGTTGGTCTTTCAAACATCTTGTTTGTGTCCTCAAAGCGACCCTCCGCAATTGTGTCCATAAAGACCAGAATATCTGGCTTTCCAAATGCTGCACGAGTTAGGTCTGTTGGACAAACAAAATCCACAATTACTGGCGCTACACCCTGCTTAGAGATAAGTCTTGCCATCTCACCCATACGACGAGCCTGCTCAAGTCTATCTTCTGGGGCAAACCCTAAGTCTGAATTGACTGTTGCACGGACTTCATCTGCATTAAGATGAATGGCATTAATACGCTCTTTTAGGGCCTTTGCTAGTTCTGTTTTACCAGAACCAGGTAGGCCAATAATCTGAATAATCATTAGTAGTCTTTACCCTTTGCCTTGTTTTCAACAAGTTTTTCTCGCTCATCAATGATACTGATCATAAAAGACATCATGCTATTGTAGCCATCTGGGATTGCCATAATCTTGTTATAGTGATGTCCACAGAACAAGAGATCCCCACTGATACCCGTTACTTTAACTAAGGCTTCAGCGCTGCATCTATCACAACGGTCATGTGGAGATAGTTGCCAATCTTGCTTAACCTCATCTTTAATCATTGTAAACATTATACTACTTCTTTCTGTTGTCGGTGGAATAAAATCCAGAACCATTAAAAACGGCTCCTACATTAGAGTATACACGAACTAAAGGCTTATTGCAAGTCTCACACTCATACCCTGGATCTTCTTCAGAAATACCACGAGTTTTTAAATATCTCGTAGCACAAACCATACAATCATATTCATATGCTGGCATAATGTTACTTTTTCTTTTTAAGTTGCCAAATTGGAAGGTTAATCTTAGTATCTTCTAGTTTGTAGCCAAGAATAGAAACAAATAGTCTAATAATTTTAATTCTCATTACTTTACCTTATTTCCAAACTTTGCCCACACTCTTTCGTGAAGAAAATATCCAAGTGCTTCCCAACCGATATAAATAAGAGCACCAAGACTAGCATACTCCCACTCACCAGTAAATAAATAAATCACACCAGCAACTCCAACAAGGTGAAATGTTTCCCAACTTGCTGTCTTTAGTAAAGTTCTTCTAGTTGATTCCATTATAGAGCCACAGAACCCTTTCCTCCGCCACCTGATGACTTCTTTACAGCAGGCTTTGCAGGTGTTGATGCTACCTTGTTTAGCAACGGAGCATTTTCTTCTCCAGTATAAACTGGACGACCCCAACCAACTACAGCATTAACCAACTTCTTCTTATTGTTCTTTACATAGCCACGAGTCTTCTCAACGCACATTCCTCCGTTGCGCTGATCTCCCTTTGCAGTTCCTGATGTATTTCCTTCAACAACTTGGATAGTTCCATCGCCATTGTTCTTAATGCAAAGACCAACATGTGAAATACGATTTACACCGTCTTCTGGGAAATCAAAATAGATCCAGTCTCCTGGCATTGGATCATCGTTACGAGCATCTGACCAACGGCCTTCCTTCTTGAACTGATCTGACGCTGCTACTGTTGATGCAGACTTTGGAAACTTTGAAACTCCCGCAGTAAATGCACACCAAGAAACGAATGATTGGCACCATGGTTGGAAGTTAACCTTCATCCATGCACCATACTTTGTTTCGTTATCCTTAGGACCCTCAATGGTTCCTAGTTCTTTCTTTGCAACCGCAATGATTGCTTCTACAGATCCCTTTGCTGGCTTACTAGATCCTCCTGATATTGCTTCTTTCATTACATTATCTCCTTTTCATTTTTAAATGTCATATGACTCATATCATGAACTTCTTCAAAACTTACTTTTAATGCTTGCTTAGCAAGTTTTTTATAAGCAATACAAAGTTCTTCATATTTCTTATACATAAAGTTAAGTTCTGATAAAAGTTCTTCTTCTCTATTTCTCATTACTCTGTCCCATCTGTATATATCTTGTTACTCATATTATGATACCAGTTAGGAAGGGCATATCTTGTTCCCTTTGTCACTGCAGCAACTTCATGAACATATACAAACATTGATGGGAAAAAGATGGCACTGCCAGCACCTGGCTTGACTGTAACCCCATTCCCTACGTATGGAAATGTTATCTCTCCTCCATCAAAATCATCATTTAGATATAGGACAACTGATAGCGTTCTACTGCTACTGCCATGGTCAGTATGCGCTGGCAAATACCCTGCTGTCTCATACTTTAATATACTCATGTTATCCTCTTTGCCCTTTAAGTTTCTAGATGCATATGGGTAAATTTCTGTTGAATAGTGCTTAAAACTAGAATCAAGTGCGCTGAATAGTCTATCGGATATTGATGAGTATTCTGCATAGTACATATCTTTTTCATTCATATCTTCTGTTCTTGGAAGCCAACGCTGTTTGCAAAAATGAAGAGTCATTGTTCCATTGTCATGATCCCAGTTGTGCCAAGGCTTTACAAAACTTTCTGCAGCGCCTGGTACTCCATTTTTAATATCGTTTTCTATCCTATTATTTAGTTCTTCTATATCTGAAATAATTTGATATGGATCTTCAATAAGATTTTTATAAAAAACTAAACCATCTCCTAATTTTTCATATGTAAACATTATTTTCCAACTTTCTTCTCTACATTGAACATTCTCTTGTCGTCTTCAGTTAATTGTGAGTCATCTCCAAAAACTGGCTCTGGCAATCCATCAACACTCTTTACATGATCTACATATAGTTCTTGCCAAATGTGAAGTCTTTGCTTTTGAAAATCAAGGAAGTCTTTATCTTGTATGTACTCGTTGCCATAAAGATTTTTCCAATGATCCTTTCTAATTAAATGAAAGAATAAAACCTTATAGTTCTCTTCTGGATTATCCGAATTCCATGCTGGCCTGTAATGAAAGTCTAGTTCTGGTTGAACAATAATTGCATCATTTGGCTTTGTTATAAATTCTTTATCGTGTGCAATAAAACCCCAGTCACGATTTCCACCAATATGAAGATCAACCATATAGCATCCTGGAGACCAGTCTAGGTGAACTTGCAAAAATGGCTTACGGCCTTCTGCTGTTATTTGGTGATGTGCGTATAGATAATAGCCTAACTCCACATCTTTTGTTCCTAGCAAGTCTTGTGTTCTTTTGATAGCCTTATCAAAGAAATGTTGCGGAATAGTGATTGCATCTTCCCATTTATTCATTTGCTTTGTATATGCAATATCCTTGACATCTTTAGACTCTAGTATACCCTTTAATTCTTCAAAATCATTTTTATCAAAGAAGTTTTCTACTAGAAATGGATCAAAGAATAAAACATTCTTTCTAAACATTTCTTCAAATTTGAGGTAATGATCTCTACTACAAAATTTCCAGTCGATCATGCTCTCATCTGGATGATTTTCCAGCATTGCAAATGTTGTATCTCTAAAATTTACCATAATTAGTCCAAGTCTGGATCTACATGTTCGAGTTGAGTTGTGTGCATATAAAGCAGAGTAGATCGTTCTCCACTTTCAACTGGTGTAATTCCGTGCTTCCAATCGCTGCCATCGCTAATAAAGAATACTCCAGAATATTTTTTTGGAACATACTCAAAGTTTTTTGCAGGGAAAAATATTGTTCCACCCTCAAAATTATCATTCAAATATATAACTGTGCTGTACTCAATAAATGGTTCTGGGTCTTGGTCATCAACATGAACCAAGCCATATCCCCCTGGGCTCCATGTAGATCCAAAACACTTGAATGTTTTTATTTCATTTGGCTCTTCTGGATTTAGTTTTTGCAATAACTCATTTGACTTTAGAGCATATTTTTTTTGTATTGCTAAAACCCGACTGTTGTATGGATATCCCGTTCCACCAAACCTAGTTTTATAATATTCTGGATAAGGATTTACCTCAGATGGTGTAGACATTTCTTCTAATAGTATCGCTGCATCTTCTGCAGATATAAAATCTTCAACAACTACTGGAACTGTAAGCATTTTTTTCCTCCTAACATATTATACCACTACTCTATACTTCGTACATTGCTGATAAATCTTGTTTCATTCATCTCGTCGAGATCCATAGCGGTGTTATACGATGTGTCATCATGAGAAAATGGAAGCCATGACAGTTTGCTAAAATCAAAGCCTGTCAAACTATATAGTTTATCTACACATGAAAGACCATCAAAAAAGGCATTGGACTCTTTAACAAATAGACTTGTCACTAGGTCATAGTTATGCTTTAAAGAAAAAGGAACATAGTCTACTCCACTAATGCCACTATCAAGTCTACGGCACCATGCGCTGGCAATTGCAAAAATAGGAACATCTTTACTGCAAGCATACATTGAATAAACTTCTTCTAATCCATAATGCTTTAGTCTAGACAAGTTTGGAAAATCTTTAAACATTTCAGTTGTCATAAAAATAAAATCTTGAGATATCCAATTAGTCATGGTTGTTGTGTTAAGTGCTGCTTTAAAATAGTTAGGATAAAACTTATATTGTGGAACAAAATTTATTAAAGCATTTCCACTAAGTACGCAAGGTCTTCCTCCATGCCCCATAACCAATTCTAAATCCCAATTTTTTTCAAACATGATTGCACCATCAATATACATAAAATAGTCTTTGTCACATTCTAATAAAGAATTGTTTAGATATGTAAAGGGAGACTCTAGAGAGTCCCAGTAAACATGGCTATATGATACATCTGGAAACTTTTCTTCTCTATCTATGTTAACCTGGTCATACACTGAAACTACTATATTGTGATGACCACTCTGATTATTAATTAATGAAGATACTGCTTCTGGAAGTTCTTTACTTTTGTATCCATACACATGTACAAATATGCTCTTCATTTTATAGTAACGGAATCCAGTGTTGCTCAATAGTACCTGGATTATCAATCAAAGACTGAAGAGGCTCAATGTCGTATGCAAGTGTGATTCTTGCTCCATTCCAGTTCCAGTCTCCCATGGCATGAGGATGACCCATTTCAGAAATAACTAGCCTATTATTTTTATTAACATTATCTACAACCCTACTAGTTCCATCATTAATTTGGTAATGAGTTATAGATGGCTCTGCTGCGATGCAATAGTATCCATGAAAATGTGGAGCAAATGGTCCGCCATGATCATGCCAGTTTAACTTACCAACCTCTGAGTGATTTATGTTAAACCATCCCTGGACCATATACTTTTGTTCTTCAAAATTAATTCCATAATATTCACAGGCTTCACGAGTTGCTTCTGAAATTCCTTTAAAAACATTATAGATTTCATTATTTGAAAACTGAAAAACATTGTACTCTCTCCACTTAACAGTAGAAAGACTTCCAGATTCTACCCACGCTTCTTCCTGTCCTAATTCATCTACACCACGCAGTTTTGCTGATTGGATTAATTCATATTTTTCTGTTAAGAATTTTGAAAGTTTATCCAGGTCATTGTCTAGGTAGCGCTCAAAAAATTTATGAGGCTTAGTTGAAACCTGAACTGTCTTGCTTGCTATCATTTTTTCCCCTTTGTTATATAACTATTATACTACAGATCTCTTTTGGTGTATTGCTTTTTGCGCCAGGCAAATTTTCTATAATGTGCAGTAATGTGAGACCTTCTGTTTTCAGATAGTAGTTCATGCTTGTCTAACATTTCCTGTGATTGATCAATGACCAGGTTCCAATTATCTCTCTTGATTGGAATCATCTGAGCAATTGGAGTTCCCTTTGGTATTACCCCTTCAAAATTTCTTTTAATAAACAGCGGAAGGAAAGCAGGCAACCCCCATATATCAGAGTCAACAATACCAGATGGAGTCCAGAAAGGCAGGTCTGGTCTGTTTAGTGGCATTGTCATTAGTAAAGAGTAGTCTGGTGGAGTTTCATAAAACCAATTCATTTTAACACCAAAATGTATTGGATGAACATCATCGGGTATAGCCATATCTACATATGGCCTTTTGTCAATAAGCATTAGGTCAGAGTCCCAAGATAGTCTTGGCTTACCACTCTTAGAAAGTTCTACTGTAAGATTTCCCTCTAGACAATACATGTACCCAAGAGACATTGCGTCCTGAAATGGCAGACACAGTTTTGTAGAAACATTAGATCCGTCTCCACCCCTATCATTAATTGGATCGAGATTTTCTAAATCATTTGAAACATAGTGCTTTGCAAGATCACGATACCATTGAGGTATTTTTTTATATGCAGGCTCTGGTGGTAAATAGTCTGGGTGATTTCCAGCAACAAAAATAATATCAATTTCTTTATCTGTATTGCTCATTTATTTTTTCCAAGTCTTTGTCGTTTAGATTTAGCGTTATGTCATACATTGGTGTTCCTATTTCAATTATACCATAATTAGAATTTTTCATATGAGCACCGAACCTTTTTATCTTAAAGTCAATAAAAGGCACATCTATAAAATCTAAAATAATATCATTTTCTTTTGTATTAATTATTGATTTCTCAGAATAAAAGCAGTCTCCTGCTGGACTAATCTCTATCATAGAATTCAGATCTATTATCCATGGCATATAAAATTTATATGTTGGCTCGAAAGAATCTGGGTCGTCAATTTTATTTTCAGATGGATAGAACTGTCTTTGGTGACACTTATCTAAGGCATAAAGATCGTCACTTTTTATATCTACCCAAATTTCAGCATGGGTTTTTTGTCTAAGTTTTACAGTATTATTGTTTATTGACAATATTTCTGGTCTTGGGTATAGATTTGACACATATCTATTGACTGGTTTTACTATACTATTTCTATATTTTTCTTCAATTAGAGAGTATTTTGACCATTTTGCTGGGACCCTTGATCCCGTAAGTATTTGACTAAAAGAAAGTTCAGAACTATTTAGCCAAAATTCACTTCCACGCATTCCATTTTTAACCTCAATCATTATTTACGCATAACGATCTCATTAAAACTATCTTCTTGGTACTCATATCCACCATGGTTTGGTTCTTCTAAAAATTCCGCACCGTATTCTCTTACATCAAATCCGTGGAAGAATGGCAGTGTGTATCTTCCGACACTACCCTCATTAGGGAAAATGCTAGTGACTTGGTGCATATAAAATGATGGGAACATGCAGAGACTTCCTGCAGAAGGTTTAAACCCATAGTCAAAGTCTTCAAAATATAGTTCTCCTCCATCAAAATCATCAGTTAGATAAACCAAAGAACTAATTGGTAGCCCTAGCCTTAACTTGTCATCTTCTGTTGGCATGCCTTCGTGACCATCTCTATGTCCTTGTAGGCCACCGCTAGTCCATCTAACTATTTCAATATCTCTTTTCCAGTTTAGCCTGGTCACCCTTAGTTCATGGGATGCAGCGTATTCTCCAATAATAAAGGTATATGCTTTTTTTTCTAACTCTATCATTAAGTCTTTAACTTCTTTATCTTTTATGCCAACAAAGGGAAACACTATTCTTCCATACTGATCTATCACATCTGAATACTTATCTTTGGATGCTATCTTTTCTGCATAAGATATAATTAAATCTGCTTCATCTTTAGTTACAAAATTTTTCTTTTCATGAATTTTACTTACATCCCAATTAAACATTTTTCACATCCTTTTCTTTATATATTGAGGAAAACGCATCAAAAAATCTATCAGCAATTAGTTTATGATATCCAATTCCTGGATGATTTCTATCTCTTGCCATATACCAATATGGGTCATTTTCTGTATTTTCTTCAATAGTGTATGATTCACGACTTGGTACATCTATATAATTATTAAAGCCAAGTTCTTCTGACATCTTTTTATAATCTTCAGACCATGTGGACCAAATAAGGTCTATACCTAAGGCCCTACAAACAAATTCTAAATTATGAATGTAGTCTGTTGCAAATAAAATACTTTCTTCAATCACATAACTTTCCATAAAATGTTTTACTCCATTATTTTTTTTGTAATTTTCATGGTGTGGTTGAGTTATGGTTACCTTAATAAAACTTCTGCTATTATTTTGATCTTGATACTTTATTGTTCTTTCAAACCCTGGGAATAATACAAAAAGATAATCTGGCTTTCCATATTTTTCTATATAGATTCTTAGGTTTTTGCAAATTTGAAAAACATTACTACCACCAAGGGCTATGTTTCTATGCTCTACATTTTTATTTGAAACTTTTGATATCATCTTTATAACTTTTGCTGGCCATGCATAGTCCGATGGTAGGCCTGCACCATGAGTAAATGAACAACCAGAAAATAAAATATTTAAATTTTCGCCACTAAGTTTTTCAAAATGCTTCGTCCTAAATCCATCGAGATTAATCTTATAATCAAAGTATGGTCCGTCAGAAATAACTTCATGGTCGTAGAGTCTAAACTTTACCATATAGTCATCTTCATCAATTTTTATGGATTGCTCTAGATCAGAATTTACTTTACTGAAATTTTCTCCAGTTTGGTATTCAATCTCTCTCCTATCCAAAGCACTATCAAGTAGGGAAAAATTATCAGACAAAAGTTCATCCTTGATAAATCTAAAAGATGAATAATCGTAGAGTGAGTTTGGGTTAATAGATGAAATCTTCTTTTCCTGCTTTCTTGTATATTTTCCTGTAGCGCACTCTAAAGTACACCATCCTAAGCCTATTTATTATTTTTTGCATAATCTATTATAGCATTAATTAGATTAGTTGACCATACCTTATGAGCGTTTAGCCCTTGGTGACCATCTCTTTTAATGACCTCGTTTTGCTTATATTCAAAAAATTCAGGGTGATAATTAAATTCAATAAAGTTTTTAGAAAAGTTTAATTCTGACAATACAGAGTTTTCTAATCTACTCCATGTGCTCCAAAATAATTTTATTTGATTTATTCTACAATATTCTTCAAACATATTTATATATAAAATAAAATCTATCATTGAGTCCATATATAGTTTTCTGTTTTCTTTTATTTCTAAATGATTAAGATCTTTCCATTCAATTGTATAAGAGTTTTCGCTATCCAACCACTTAAAAACTCTTGCAACATCTGGGAAAAGTACTACGAAGGCATCTGGCTTTCCAAATTCTTTAACATAAAGCAAACAGTTCATTATTATTTTTTGAAATCCAAAGTTGTCAATAGATAGATTATAGAATCCGTCCAGACTTAGTTCATCCTTAATAGCATTATACGTCATTCCAGTCCAACTATCTTCTATGTTGCCACCAATTCCCTCACCTTCAGAGCACCCAGCAAAAACAAACCTATTTTTTTTACTATCTGTTTTTTTTACAAAATCGTCTGACCTAAAACCCAGACTGTTGTAATGATAGGAAACAGAGCCATCATCTTCTGGAACTGGGATGTTGTTCATTTTAAACATAGGAAATTCTTTTGGATGAATTGCAAATGTAGCGTTATGGTGCTCTGAACCTTCAAGGTCAGAGAAAAAGAGAGAGTTACTATTTGTATTGAGTATTGCTTTTACTATAGAGTCTTTATCCATTTTCTGATCCTATAATCTTTGTTCCATATGTTTTTTCCCATAGTTCAATATCTTTTTTATCATTCAGCAACGGCTGCCCTTTAATATTTAAACTTGTGTTTAGTAGTATAGGTACACCTGTTTGTAGGTAAAACTTATTAATTGCCCGATATAGACCTGGGTGCTGTTCTCTTGTTACAGTTTGTACTCTTGAAGTTCCATCTTGATGAACCACAGAAGGTATTTTTTCTGGCTTTAAACATTTAACTGTGTACTGCATATAAGGGCTTTCAAAGTCCATATCAAACCACTTGTGTGCATGGTCAGCCAATACAACTGGTGCAAAAGGTCTAAACAGTTCTCTTTGCTTAATTCTATTAACCTTATCCTTGATATTAGGATCTCTTGGATCAGCGAGGATTGACCTATTCCCTAATGCTCTTGGACCATACTCTGCTCTTCCTGATGCTACTGCTACGATTCCGTCTTTTAGTATACCGTCCACAATTTGCTGAACAGGATACTCTCCTCCAAGATCATAACCAAGATATGGGGTCTTCCACCCAAGGTGTTTTCCATACAGTGCTGCTGCTGCACCCAAAGAACTGCCAGCATCTCCTGGATTAGGCATAATCCAAATCATGTCAAAGATATTCCAAAGTAGCGTATTTGCTGATGAGTTAAGTGCACAACCACCCATAAATACCAAATTCTTTTTACCAGTAATGGAATAGGCCATATGCATAAAATCATTTAGCCTTTGTTGATAGACAACCTGAACTGCTGCAGCAATATCAAATCTGTCTTGCTCTGTAATCTCCATTCCCCAGTCATTGATTCCTTTATGAAAGTTGTACTTTTGGTTTGAATATGACGGGAAGTATTCATCGACCTCTTTATAATATCTTTTCCAGTCCCCGTAAGCAGCCATTCCCATCATAATATACTCTTCTTGGTTGGGCATTAAGCCTATTAACTGTGTAAAGGCAGAATAGAATAGACCGAAACTTACTGGATAGTTTTGCTTATACTTTAATTTTATTTTATCTCCCTCTCCAACCCAAATGGTTGAAGTGTTATATTCTCCTATTGCATCTAGTACAACAATAACGGCATTGTCGAAGGCGCTTGTATAGTATCCTGCTGCTGCATGAGAATAGTGATGACTAAAAGATTTTCTTGGTATTCCATCTATATTAAACCTTGGCTTCCATTCCCCAGATCCACCCCTTAAAGCCAGTCTGGAGGCCTTTAGGAGAGGCTTTTCATAATAGGCTATGTGATCTGGTCTACCATACTGTAAAGCATCTTTTATTAAACTATCATTCACATACCAATCATTTTTTTTCTTGCTGTATCTTTCTGCATGTCCAGCAAAAAGTATTTCTCCATCTTTGATTAAAGATACGGACGCATCGTGAGAGGTTTCGTTTATTCCAAGAATAATCATCAGTATATATACCTCTTTGGTTTTTTATTAAATCTTCTTAATCTATACTTTAAGATTATTTTTTTTATTATGCTCATTGTTCTACCCTATCTAAAAAATGTTTTGCAAAATACATACTGGTGATAACTCCTGGATGCACAGAGTCTGCAGCGCTAACTAAAAAGTCTTTATCGTATCCGTCTAAATCATCTTTATTAAGGCTCATTAGAAAATCCTCTTCTCTTTCAAGGTCCATATTACCATAGTTTGAAAACCCTAAAGTAGAAAATATGTGACTTGTTTCATCATCCCAAGAGGATGTATATAGTTTTATTCCTAATTGACTGCAGAATATCTCAAAAGATCTATAGTACGCTTGGCAAGAATATATCATGGAGTGCTCAGACATAGTGCTAGAACTATCTAAATCATTTTGGTGGCGCATTTTAATAACAAACAAATCTCCATCTGTAGTTGGCCAATTTGTTCTAAATAAGTCTGGAAGCAATAAGAATATGTAATCTGGTTTTCCAAATAAATTAATGTATTTATAAATATTATCGATTATTTTTTGCACACTTCCTCCTGGATAGGAAAGCGTGAATGGTTTAGATGTGTCAAACTTTTTTGACATGCCTTTGTGTACGTGGTACTGCCATGAATAACCTTCTGGTAGATACTCACCAAATGCCATTGAGCAACCAGCGTACAAAATATTTGTTTTGCTTTTGTCTAATACATCAAAGTCTTCAGATCTATGGCCAAAATTATTCATCCTATATTTTATTTTTGGTATAGTTTTTTTGTTAATCTTATTAATTCTTTCTTTAAAAACATCAGTCACGCTGTACTCTTTATTAAAAGATATGTTTTGCAAAGAAGGCTCTATAGTGTTTGAAAACTCAACCTTTGTGAAAAGTTCTTTATTATTGTAGAAATATTCTGGATTTCTTATTAGGTTTATTTTTTTACTCCTAACTTTTTAACTATTTTTTTATTTTTGGCTGCTATTTTTTTGACAATAACTTTGGGCTTAGTAGAAACTGAATTTGCTGCAACAACAGCAGTAGTTGTTTCTTCTATTTTTGTAGACTTTATAGGTTCTAAAATTAAAGGATTTGCCAATAAAAATTCTTTTGCTTGATCTATCAGATATAAATGATGATGGATTAGAGCATTTCTTGCTAAAGAAATTGGTTGACTATCTGATGAACAGAATGGCTTATTTGATGAAACTGTTGCTCCTAAATAGTATACATAATCATTATCAAAAACATAGGAAGGTCCTCCAGAGTCTCCACTACATACTTCAGATAAATTATTTATTGAATAAAACTCAGTATATCCATCATGCCCGTTCATATACGCAGGAGGATTTTTAACAAACCTAAATGCTGCACGAGATGGAGTAGAGCCATAAGAATATCTATCTATTAATCCATGCCCATAAAAATAAACAATGCTTTCTGACTCTGTAAACCTTTTGATATCCTCATAAGATGCTATCTTGATATTATTTTTTATTGGCATATCTTTATCAACAACAATTGCCATAATGTCATTTTCTCTGTTATTAACATAGTCTTTGATTGGAACAAAACTTGATATTACCCTATACATAACTTTATTATTTTTGCCTTCTTCATAAAAACTAATCAAAGTTGAACCAGTTTTGACTGAGCAATGTTGTGCTAAGATCAAGATTCTTGTAGAGATTGGTGCTGCAGAGCAGCCAGAGTCTGTTTTTGCAACAAGAGTGTTATCTGATACATCCTCTCCTTTATATATTGCATTTGCAGAAGGTGTAATAAAAGTAAAGAATAGCAATATCGATATAAATTTTTTCATATTACTCCTGTGATAACGATCCAAAGCCCATAGATACGGCGCATCTAGGTGAGTTTGCAGACACTTCGTGCCAACGACTTGGTGGACAATAAATTATATCTCCTTGGTTAAGTGTCTCTACAATGTCTATATCTGTTTCATTTTTGTAAATTGTCCATGTACTGCTACCTTGTAGTTGCCAAAAAATAACATGCTCAGGTTCATGGTGCTTTCCACCATAAGATCCTTCTTGTGTTGTAAGACTTATGTATATCTGATGAGCATAATCTTCTTCATCTAAATCTTCAAAGTGAGGAGATTTGGCAAAAACAGAATATAGTTTATCTACAAGTAGTCTAACTTCTGGAATTCTGGTTGCTTCAATAAGTCTAAATCCATAGTCTTTATAAATTTTACTTCCAATTTGACCACCATTTAATACATCATAATTTAATAATTCAAGAACTGTTTGCCAAGAAACATCTGGAAAATTAGAGCCACGAATAACAAAAGGGGTATTGTTTTTAAACTTACTTATGTTTTGATCATTAATTAAAGTACTAAACACCTTGTCTCCTTTAAATCATTAGTCTGACTACATGGCAACACGGATCTCCACCGTCTTCCCACTCTTGTACTTCGTCTTCACCCATGAATTCATATCCACCATCATGTGTATTGCAGTATGGATCTGATATCCATCCTCTTTCAATACCGTTTCTTAGCCAGATACCAAATTCTGCGTCTTCTGTCTCGTCTTCTGTATGCATATTTAAAGTATACTCCTAAAGACTGACAATGTCAACTGGGCCCATACAGGATGGGTTAAATTTAATTGCAGCGTTTACTGCTTGTGCTACTCTGTTCCTTGCATTTTTTTGTTTGTCTGTTGCGTACAGAACTCCATAAGCGTACTCTGCTCCTGAGCCCATTGCAAGATATGGAAGTGTGTACTTAGATAAAGACATGTCAGCAGAACTATGCTCATAGATTTCTCCACGAACCGCAATGATCAAACCAAGATCTCCATCTTTAGATGTGTCAACCCAGAACTCATTATAAAATTCTTTAAGTTCTTTAATAAACTTAGTTTGCATAAACTTGTCTGTGTCTTTAATATTAGGTGCTGTTGGCTTAAAGTTATAACGGATTCTTTCTCCGTCCATTGCCCCCGCATACCCAATAAGATATGGACCTATCTTCCAAACCTTTGGTGCATCAAGTGCTAAAATAGTTCCATCATCTGAAGCCCCACGGTCTCCAGCCATGTAGATCTTATCTTCATGTTTTACTACGGCAATACAAGTCATGGCAAAAGCCCTCTCCAGATAGGTGATACTTAAGTATACCATTGCCTAGAGAGGGCTGTCAAGCAAGGTCAATAATGACTAATTAGCCTTTTTGTCTACCGTTTTAAACGCATCATTGATCTCTGCCAATGTGAGTTTTCCATCGTCCAAAAAAGCCCTTGCCAGTCTTTCAATGACTGTTGCTACTCCTAATAGTCCTGCTAAGAATACTGCCTGAACTGTGTCAATTCCAACTACTGCTCCAGCACCAAGTACTGATAGACCAGATGCTGCAAAGACTGCGACAATACGCATAAGGATATTAGTGATTGCCTTTTGTGGGTGCTCCTTCTTAGGAGGCTCTACTACCTTTTTAGTTGCCATATTTAGTCCTCCTTTCTTAGCGGGATTGTGATAAGCCAGATTACTGTTGTTATTAGTACTGCAATACCAACAATGTCTCTTGCTGATCCCGTCAAAGTTAGCCATGCGATGAAGAAGCCAAGGAGAGTAAAGGCTTGTGCAATCACTTCCACCCCTGCATCTTTAAGCCATGTGAAGAATCCCTTCACAACCTTTTTGATTATTTTCATATTACCTCCTCATCCCAATCATTACATTTGCAATCTGTGAAACAATGATTACTGGGATAATGACTTCCTGGGCTTTTTCTCTCTGATCGTCTGTCATGTCCATACCCAACTCAGAGAAATTGGATAGGAGTTCTGTAACATCCACTGCAAATACTGCTCCAAGTGGGTCTGCTAAGAATGCTTCTGTTTGTACTTCTGTTACTGCATCTGCTAATGTAAATGGCATTGGTGTCTCCCCTGCAGTTTCTGCTCTGTCTGTGAACTCAACGAATGCTTCTGCAAGTGCTGGGTTAGACTTCATCTGCTCAGCAATCTGTGCAACTTCTGAAGCCTTGATACCAAGATCTTCTGCAACCTCTGCCTTTGCTTCTTGGGTTAATGCTCTAAGTGTTTGACTAACTGCTGTGATTTGTTCAGGGGATAGTTTAACTAACTTATTATCCTTGCTTGTAAGGTTGGCAATAACTCCAGATAAATCTTCTGAGGTTCCCGTTCCTTTTTCAGGAATCAGGGCTGCTAATACTTCATCTTTAATTTCTACATCTGGCTCAGCCCAAGGATTATCTTCTGGCTCTGGATCTGGTCCAGGTTCTGGGGAAGGCTCTGGAGTAGGCTCTTCAGTTGGGTCCACAACTGGCTCCTCAGATGGTTCTGGATCTGGTGTAACCTCTGGGGTAGGTTCAGGTGTAGGCTCATCTGTAGGGTCTACTGTAGGCTCTGGAGATGGCTCTGGTGTAGGTTCTTCAGTTGGTTCATCTGTTGGCTCTGGTGAAGGCTCTGGGCTTGGCTCATCTGTTGGCTCTTCAGTTGGTTCTGGAGAAGGTTCTGGTGTGGGTTCTGGGGTAGGCTGATTGGCTGCAGCATTGGCTGCTGCTTGAGCAATAGCAGCATTTAATTCTCTTTCTGATTGCTCATCATAGTAACGCCATGCGTTATCAATAGCACTGTCAACATTATTAATTGCTTGATTGTATGCACTAATTGCATTATTTTTATTCTGTAGTGCTGTTGCAACATTTAAAACTGAATTATCATATTCATTTATTTTATTGGTTAGTGTTTGATTGTAGCCATTAAGTGTTGAGACTGCTTGGTTATAAATATTTAATTTATCATTATATACATCTTGTGCTGAGTTCCTTGCAGCAAGTGCAGAGTTGTACGCATTTGTTTGCTCTTGTGTTGGACCTGATCCAGAAGAAAATGTATTTAAATTACAACTAAAGTTTTCTCCCCATACTCGTGGATCTCCAGCATAGTCACAACCTGCTCCAGTCATTCCACCAGGAATTGTCCACCCAAGATGATAAGAACCTGGGCCTCCTCCGTTATACCACCATATTTCTACATCCAAAGTTTTGTCTTCAGTTACATCGTATGTTGGAGACCATGCACTCCATCTAACTCCTTGCTCCACCCAGTTATTAACAGCAGGCTGTCCGTCAATATACATTCTAAATCCATCATCTGTATATCCTGCAAATGCTACTGTTGTGAACCATGATGGAACTGTTATCTGTCCAGCAAATTTAACTACAATATTTTCATATCTATTTCCACATATTGGAAGTTGCATATAGTTTGAGTTCCATGTGCCTGAGCAGATTACAGATCCAGGGACTGCTGAATTTCCACTCCTTAATAGATTGTAGACCGTATAAGAAAGCCCTTCTCCACCAGCACTATTCAATGCTTGTTGGGCTGTCTGTAGATTAATATTGGCTACACCAAGTGCATCATAGGCATTGTTCTTATTAGTTAAAGCAGTGGCTACTGTTACTGTTTGTCCATCTACTGCTGATTGGGCTAAGTCTTTTTCTTCAAGTGCCGTGGCTTTTGCGTCAAGAGCATCGTCATATAGGTCAGAGGTTTGAGTCTGGGTCTCTTTTGCAGATACGGCAAGATCATATTTATCTTCTGCTTCTTCAATTAATGATATAAACTCATCCTTATAGCCAAGATCTTCTATGCTGTTGTTAAGTTCTTGAATTTCTTGGGCTGCAACTGATAGTGGGTCGTCAGAGTGTGCACCTTCTGGGGATATAATAAGCCAGCCAAATGCTAGAAGTGTGGCTGCTAGTATGCGTATTAGTCTTTTAATTTACCTTTCCCCCTTGCAGACATTATGTCTGATAGGATGATTATACCATTTTATTGCACAAAAAAGGGGACTAGCACTCAGCCAATCCCCTTAGTTGTTGGATTAATTACTTAAGTAAAGTAACCTTAGCCTTTGGATTCTTTGCATTCCACTTCTTGGCAAGTGCATTGAATGATGTCTTAATTGCCTTAAGTGCAGCAGCATTATCTGCAGTCAACTTAGCAATTGTTGCATCCTTATCAAGGATAACCTTGTCAGAAGCAGCCTTTGCATCAGCAAGTGCCTTGTCTGAAGCAATCTTTGCATCAGCAAGTGCCTTAGCAGAAGCAGCCTTCTCAGCAGCAATTAGAGCAGCATGCTCTGCTGTTGCCTTAACAAGTGCAGCATCTGCAGCAGCCTTTGCAGCAAGTGCTGCATCCTTTGCTGCAACCTGTGCAGAAAGTTCTGATGCTAGATCACGAACTGTAATCTCTGCGAATGGTGCAAGTGTTGGAGCAGTCAAACCTGTTACAGCAGCAGCCACAGCATCTGAAGATGTTGTTGGAGCAAATGTAATAAGTGAGCGTGTGCCAGTTGTTGGAAGTGTTGCCTTAAATGTAGCAACTCCAAAATCTGAAAGTGTAGCACCAGTTGTTGCTGTTGCTGAATCTAGTGTTGCTGTAGCAGCAAACACTGTTGCAGTAATTGACTTACCAGATACCTTGTTTCCAAATGCATCTGTTGCAGTTACTGTGATGTCCTGCTTTGTTCCTGCAGCACCTGTTGCTGGTGCTGAAAGTGTAAGGTTATTAATCTTACCAGCAGTACCCTGTACATAGTATGTAAAAGTAGTTCCCTGATTGGTAACTGTTACTGTTCCAATTGCTGTGGTCTTTGTATATACCCAGAATGTTGCAGTTGTTCCTGTACCAGTTGCAATTGTCAAGGTTGAAGAACCTGAAGATGCTCCTACTGGTGCAGCAGATGTGTGTAGTGCAGACACGATTGTTGCGTTTGTTGCTACTACAGAAACTACTGTTCCTGTGTCAACAGTTGCGACGAACTTTAGTGCGTCAGCAGCGTCAACTGAGTTGTCTGCAGGGACTGGTAATGATGCAGGTGTTGAGATTGATGAAGCGGTTGTATTGGCCGTTCCAGCAAGTTCTACAGCGACTGACATTACAGCAGCACTTGCAGGTGATGCTACGATTGTGCCCAAAGTCATGGCTGCAACCATGGCTAGTGCGATTTTCTTAAATGAGTTCATTTAATTTATTCCTTTTCTTTTTATAGTAGATTTAATCTATCCAGATAATCTTTTACATCATCTGGCATAGGTTTATATTGTATCACACCGTCGTTTTTCATGTCAAATTCACTCTTAGATCTGTCTCTAAAAGTATGAATCTCTACTTCGGTGTTGTTATTTTTTGGAGTATGAGATATAGCCCCAAAAATAGCACCACACACAGCATCAGCCAAGTCCTTTGACTTTTTGCGTGGGTGGTCAACTCTGTCATTTTTCATAATCTTCAATTGTGTTAGTTCATCAAATAGGAGTTCGATTGCTGGCATCGCCAGTCTTTCTTCATATACAAGCATTGCCATATCTTCGTAGTGCTTCTTGGCAACAGAAACAGTATCAGTTCTCATTCCAACTTGCTGAAGTTCATTTTGAATATCAAACGATTGCCAACGGTCAAACGAAACCATTCCAATATCAAACCCAAGTCTTCTAAGGTTTTGGATCCACTGTTTTACTTCTGAAAGATTTACTGGACCCTCGATCTTTGGTTCCCACCATGCTACTGCATCTACTACTACAATAGGTGCTACCTGTTCGTAGTTGTTAATGACTTGTATGTTTACCCATTTTTCTACATGGGCAATAGCAACAGCACACTTATCGTGCTTTTGTGCAAGGTCAGCATGTACATAATACTTTTTATTTGGATCTGGTTTGAATGCTTCGTCAAACCTTCTAAAATTGTCTATTGGATTACGAAGAGTCATGCATGCTCTTACCTTTTCTGCTTGCTTAAAGAATGCATCTGAAGCAAAAGTTGGTACGCATGTAAAGCGCATCATGGCATCTCCAAGGTCTGTCATAAATGCAATCTTAAAATCATCAATACTTCTTGTTGGGTTTACTTCCCAGGTTGGTCTCTTTAGTGCAAACACTCCTGGATATTTGTATGAAATGATCTGATCTTCGTCCCAGGAAATTTGAAACTTATTACTTGGGTCTGTATCTGGAAGTAACGGATTGATTATAAATTCATGAGTTCTTTCTATTAATTCTTTTTCAGCAATAACTGCATCATATCTTTCTGAAATAAAGTCACCTGGATATCTAGGGAATGAAAGCAAAACAACTTTTCCAAGGTCAGGGAAACGAGAGTCTACTGATCCACGGAAAGCCTTGTAGATATTATCAGCAGTCTTTCCCTGCTCATTACCTGTTCCAACTTCAGATGCAAAACCAGAAATCTCATCAAGCACTGCAAGTAACAAGTTCAAACCCTCATGTGACTCACGCTCTGAGTGACCAGAGTAAACAGTAATTGATTTATCAAACTCAACAGAGTCAGCCTTTGCGTTATACTTTCCAGCAAACCATGGTGACTTTTCGATCTTTGTTTTAAAACCTTTAAAGAAAACATTCTTTGCTTGCTGTGCGTTAATAGCCACATTGATAAGGTCGATAGCATCTCCAGATGGCTTACCAAAATACTTTGCTGGGTCTTTTAGGCATAGAAGTTTATATACGATGTATGAGCATGCTACGGTTGATGTGAAGTCTTTTCCAGATCCCTTGCCAAGTTGTAGAATGATTTCGTTCTTTGTGTACTTTTCATAGTACCTTGAGCCTTTTTCTTCACCCATAATATCTATAAGATCCTCTTTACGATATATCTGGCTCATTGCCTCAACAATGTCATACTGAATATCTGACAAAGGTGGCTGACCCAAATAGGACGCTGACTCAACAAATGTTTTTGCGTCTACAGGAGTTTCTTCAAAGTTATTGTTTTTAAGTACTTCTAAGAACTCATTAAACTTCGTGGACAATTGTTATGACCTCATCATCCCTGGAGATTTTAGAAAGCCTACGCATAATCTCGTCACGGATCTCTGGGTGCTCTGTTGCTATATCTTTAAGAATATTAATCAGCACTTCTTGTCTGTGCTCAATCTCTATCATTTCTTCTGCAAGTTCTTTGTTTTCAAGCAAGCCAGCCTTTTGAAGCATGTCGATTCTTTTAGATTCAATATCCATAACAAGTTTAATTGCAGCAGTCTTTGCACTAAGATTATTTGTCATTGAAGCCTCATCAATAACTTCGTATGTTCGTGATACCAACTTGCTATAGTGTGTGTCTGCTGCTGCTAGTGCTTCTTTGGCACGAGCACGAATTGCATCGTTAGCAGAGGCCATAACCTTCCACTCATTAATAAGAGTCACAACTCTTTGTCTTGGAATATCAAGTTGTTTTGAAATTACTGTTGGGTCATTGCCCTTTAGGTATTCTTCTACTACCTGATTAACCTGATCAAGGTGCTTAACTAAATCTTCTTCAGTTGACATACTTGCCCTCTAGTCTATTAATTTCATCCTTGATATAAAAAATTGCCTTCTCTAAATCTTGAATTGTTTTTGCTTCATCCTTTAATCCTGCTCTCCAAAGATATTTGAACGCATTCCCAATATTAAAGTTGCGGTGTCTAGTAATTTCAATACACTCAATGCCAGATGGATCAGATGTGTAATGTCTTGGATTATTTACTTGGTCAACAGTTATGTTTAGGTTATCACTCATCATCTTCCTCCCAATCAAAAGTTTCTGGCATTCCTTTTAGTGTGAAGGTTGCATACGCAAGTCCCACTGCTGATACTAACGACAAGACAAACAGAACATACTTAATTTTTTTCATCGCTTTGATTTCCTTAATCCAAATTTAGCAAGGTATACGTAGATAGTTTCAACACTGGCTCCGCACTCCTTTGCAATCTCTTCTGGGGTCTTCTTGTCCATAAGATACCTCTTACGCATAAAGACTTCTGATGTATATAGTTTAGCAGCCATGGAGTTATTTGTCAAGCCCAATGGCTTTATCCCAATTTTTTATAGACCAATGACCAATGCCACAAGCATCTGCCACATCATTATCTGTTATATTTCTGTCATACTGTATATTGATAAAGTTAATTGTTCTTTGCTTTCTTAGATCTCTTTCATAGGACTTAAGCCATGAGTCTGACTTCCCTGGATTTTGTGATTTAATATATAGTTTCTCATCTTTGGATATCTTTTTGTTTCCAATAAAATTTTGCCAAGTGATTGGGGCTACTCTACCTATAACCTTAGTTCCAGACTGTCCTGCTGCTCCAAGAATAGCCCCTTGAACCAGTGCAAGATCTGCAGCAGTCTTAGGACTATTCATAAATACTGTATGCTCAATAACGATAGCCTCAAAACCTTCGTACATATCAAGAAACGCCTTTACTTTTTTACCAGCGTCCATAACCTTTTCATAGGTATTGCTTCCTTCAAAATTGATCTTTCCAACAGTGCCCAACGCTTTTTGTTGGGTATCAAACAAAGCAAAAGCAAGACTGTTTGTGCTTGCATCAATAGCACATATAGTCTTTGGCATCATCTCCATACCCCATTTATTCTTCACTGTTGCCCATACCCTTAATCTTTTTTAATGTTTTTAAAACAATTACAGGATTAACAAAACACTCTACGCATAGCGGTTCATCATTATATATTGATAAACTTTTTTGACAACCCTTGCATTTTCTTTCTTTACCAATTCTTTTTTGACGACGAAGCACCAGATATCGCTCTGCAATTTTTTCTTTAGTTGCTTGCTCTCTGCATTGAACAGAGCAATATATCTGGTAACTAACCTCTGTATTGAATTCTGAATCACACCATTTACAATGCTTCATCTTTCAATGGCTCCATAGATTTTAATTTAAATTCCCCCTTGCCAGCATCTGCACAGGCCTTTTTGATTGGGCATGACTTGCAAATCTTTGAATTGGATCTGTAGTTCTTTTCAGGAAGTGTTCTATCAACCCAAGCCTTTCTAACTGATCTCATCCAATCAAATGTCTGGTCTACCCATTTACGATAATAATCATTTACCTCAACAGGAAGAATTAGCAGTTCGTGATTGTTTTTATTTTCATAAATCAAAACTGCCTTAGGCTTCTTTAAAATTTTCATATATATGAGCAATTGAATTAGATGACCACTCTTTGGCTTCATATGTGCCTTTCGGTACTCAAAGCCTTCGTTCATCATTGTCTTAATTTCACCAAGGAGTTCTTCTCCTTGCCAGTTAACAATAACATCCCCATAACCAAAAATTGGTGGATCTGTATATGTAATCTTAAATTCTGAATCAACTAAGAAGTCTGGGACATTGCCCATAGCCTCTTGGATTCTTTCGTGAGACTTTGTTCCTGCAGTCATATTTGCTGCACTGTATGGTGTTGCGTCATCTTCAAACATCTGTCCATCAAAAGCAAGGTACCAGTATCTTGGACACTCGCCATGCCCGTAGGCAATTGTAGATGGAGCAAAAGTTTTCTTTTGAGTTTGTTTATCAATACGATTAACTGTATAGCCAGACTGAATTTTTTCAGTCAAGCCAGCAGTATCAATTGGATGGGCTGGTGGAACTTCTTGCTTTACCATAATTTGTTGCAGTAAACTTTTTGTCATGTTTTTCTCGTTTCTATTAGTATAAGTATAGCAGATTAGCGAGTTATATACTTGAGTGCAGAAACAAGATTGTTAATAGACTCTGCTGCAGTATAGTAAAGGTTTTTCTTTCCACGATCCGACTTGTCAACATTAGCCATCCATGTGGCTCTAAAGGCCATCTTTGCTGCTATTGCTTGTAGTCTTACAATCTCAATAGTTGCAACCTGTGTTGGAATATCTGGCTTAATAATAATCTTAGCAATAAAGGTTAGTGCCTGAGTGAGTTCTTCATCTTGCATGTAGTCTGCTATTTCTGCAAGACCATTAACCATATCGATAGTAGTATTTTCAGTTTGCACTAGAAGACTCCTCTTCACGACTTATTAAAACTTTTTGTTCCCATTCCTTTTCAAGAATTTTCATTTTTTCTTTATGGTCTTCAGAGATAAACTTGTTTGGACCATCCTTGCGCTCACAGTGACAGAATATAAGATCTACCACATCATCTTCTGATAACTCAGCGTCAGTTCTCCAATGTATCTGATCTGTTCCAGAAAATATTAGCCCATCATTATCTTTTAGCAAAAATTCTTTGCCCTCAACAACTAATGGCCAATCAATTGTGGACTTAACCTGAACATCTAAAGTTAGTTTATGAACATCAAAAGCATCATCAAAATGAGGATAAAGTTTTGGTTTATACCCAAACTTACTAGAGTATCGAGCAAACTGATAGTCAGTAAGAACCCATTCGTCTCCATAGTATTTTTGAACAATTTCTTCAAAGTGTTTTCTTAAGTCTTCTCCCAGACCAACTAGGTATGCCCTATGGCCAAGTCTTGTCTGAACTCTAGTGTTTTCTTCTGGAGTAGAATCAATAACACTATATATGTGATCTATCTGTTCTTGTGTCAATATATTCTTGATAATCATGTTTTCCATATTACTATTATACACCCTCCACTAGTTGTTCAAGTATGCTCATTTCAATTATTGCAAGTCTTACTTTTGTGTTGCCCTCGCCAATTACGACCACTATTGCTGGATCTTTACTATTCTTCATAGCATCTGTAGTAGCCTTCGCCCAAACCTCTTTATTTAAAGTAAAAGATTTTCCAACTTCTTTGAAGTCTACAACAAAGTTATTCCAAGAAGCATCACCCTTTTGAGTATTACGACCAGAGTTTTTGTGCTGCTTGGCACCTATTCTTTTAGACTCACTCTTCTCCGTCATCAAAATCCTTCTTTTTTCTTCTTCCTAAATACACTGTTGTCAAGTGCTTTTCTTTGCACATCCAAGTCAATGTCTTTGTTGCAGCATAACACCTTAGTGTTGGAACAATTGCCTTACAGGTATGACATGTCCATTGACCTTGATAGACTGTATACTTATCCATTTAGTTTATTCTTGATAGATTCTTGCAAGTCAAGGTCCTCTCTTACACGGTTTACAAATGCTTCTTTACCCTGGACTTTTGAACCATCAGGCAATATGTACCATGCACCTGTTCGTTCTACAATGCCATTCAACTCTGCGGTAGTAACCAGATCACCAATGGTATCAAGACCAATATCGTCACCTCTAAAATAAAAATCATACTCACCAGACTGGAACCCTGGAGAGGTTTTGGAGAACTGGAGTTCCCACTTAATAGTTCTACCAATTTTTTCTTCAATTAATTTATCTCCTACCTTGATCTTGCCCTTAATCGCTTGATTGTCTGACTCTGAAGAAAAGAGTTTAACAATACATGAGGAATAAAACTTAGTAGCCTGACCACCAGAAGGCTGCTGGCTAGTATACATAGCATTGATATTGTTACGAGACTGAGAAATAAGAACAAGCAGAGTTGGCTTAACTTTATTGTTTGCATAGTTAAGCATTTTCCATGCGTTACTAAAGTCACGGGATTCGGCTCCAATCTGTTTAGTGTTTTCTAATGCTTTCATTTCATCTGTATCTTTTTCAAAATAGATTGCTGGAAGCATTGATGTAATAGAGTCTACCACAATCAGGTCAACGCCAGCGTTCATTAATCCAACGCCCACATCTACCATGTCACTAATAGTTCTTGCTTGTGAGTAGATTAGTTTTTCTGGATCTACCCCCAAAGTTCTAGCCCACTCTTCAGAGTATGACATTTCTGAATCAATCCATGCACACAACTTTCCTTCGGCTTGTGCTAGAGCAATCATTTGAAGGCACATAGAGGACTTTGCAGACGACTTTGACCCCCAGATAAGAACTTGCCTACCATATGGAAGGCCTCCTCCTAGAGCACGGTTTAAACCAAAACTAGGGGTTGGTTGATATTCATAATTAATACCTACCCCACTTCCTAACCTTTTTCTTAACTTAGGATCAAGTTGTGCTAATGCTTCTTCTAAACTAACTGACATGTACATCCTCCAATGTTACTGTTCCGTCTTTTGTTTTTCCAAAATCAAACTTATAAGATTTTCCTTCTTCAATACTCATATAAGCCTTTGCAAAGGATGTAGGAAATACTGTTATAGAGTGCAAGTCTCTACTGGTGTCTGCCAGAGTAAGAGATGCCATCTTCTTTCCAGTCTTTGTAATCCTTGGCTTAAATGAAACAACAAACATTTCGTCATCCTTGTATGGAAGTTGTTTATAACTTAAGAACTTTACAAGAGCATGAGATGACTCTTTTATCTCATCTGAAGGTATAAAAGAAACAATCCTGTTGTCATTACAAAGAACCAAATAAGAACGACCTGTTTCAATAGTGGTATTTTCATCATCAAATATACCAACACTGCCAGTCTTGTCCAAAATTTCAACTCGTGACCATCCAGTTCCTCGCTTAATTGATTTTACCATACCCATAAAAATGTATGATCCCTTTTCTTCAAAGTCAACGATCTCCTGAATAAATGCATAATAGTGAGAAGGTATTGTAATATTAAACTCTGGAAGGTTTAGATATTCATATAAATTCTCTTTAATCTCTTGATCATTTCTAGGATTATCATTGAAGGTTGCAGCACCTACTGCTCTTAGTGCCTGAAGTGCACGGCTATTTACTCCGTTTCCTTTTGTAAAGGTAAATTCTTCAAGTTCTTTGTATGAATTAAATGGTCGTGCTGATATGTATCTTTCACCAATTTTGTCAGATATGAACTTGATAGCACTGAGTCCAAACCGAATGCCTTTACCCTCAATTTTAAAATCGATATCCGAATCGTTAATGTGAGGTAACTTAACGCTAATGCCCATTCTTTTTGCTTCAATAAGATATTCAGTTCTCGCATCTTTGTCCTTTTCATTTTTTAGCACTGAGTACATAAACTCAAGTGGGTAATAATACTTTAACCATGCTGTCCAGTAGGATAGCGTTGAATATGCCACTGCGTGTGACTTATTAAATGAGTACCCTGCGTGAGCCTCAAAGTCATGCCACAAATCACGAGCAGCATTTGGAGCAATAAACTTAGATGCTCCCTCTACGAACTTCTCTTTAAACTGATCAAATTCTTTAGCATCTTTTTTCTTTCCAATGATTTTTCTAACTTTATCTGCTTCCGACATGGACATACCGCCAAGGTGTACGCATGCTTGCATAACTTGTTCCTGGTAAAGAATACAGCCATAGGTGTCCTCCGTAAATTGTTTTAGTACTTGGTGAGTATAAGAAATATTCTGACGACCATGCTTACGATCAACATAGTCTTTTCCAATGGTGTTCATAGCACCTGGACGAACAAGAGCATTTGATGCTGCAAGTTCATTCAGGTTTTTAACACCCATCTTAACAAGAAGGTTTGTGTATGGGGCTGCTTCACATTGAAACACACCCTTTGTATACCCATCTGACAACATCTGATAAACATTTGCATCATCCATCTTGATCTTAAGAAGATCTATTTTCTTTCCATCTCGCTCTTTAATTATATCAATTGTGTTCTTAAGAACAGATAAAGTCTTAAGACCCAAAGCATCAATCTTAATCAGACCAATTCTTTCGGCCTCTTCCATGTCAACACCAACAACAGGGATTCTTTCATCTGATCCTGTTGAAGATCTTGTTTCAAGTGGTGCGTATCTGAAGATTGGTTCTTTTGCAGTTACAACACCAGCAGCATGGATTCCTGTACCACGAATGCGACCACGAAGTTGTTCTCCATAAATTTCTACCTCTGGATACTTTTCACGAAACTCTCTTGTAGATTTAGATGTGCAGAAGTCATCCCAAGTATCTACAGTTTTTAAAACCTTGTTAACATCTGACAAAGGAATGTTTAGCACTCGTGCAACATCTCTAACGATTCCCTTTCCAGTAAACTGAAGGAATGTGGCAATAGACGCAACATGTCGATATTGTCTAACTAGATAATCTTTAACTTCTTCACGACGGGTGTCCTGAATATCGGTATCAATATCTGGGAAGTCATTACGCTCTGGATTAATAAAACGGAAGAACAAAAGATTATGCTCAATAGGATCAATGTCTGTAATCTTTAGTGCATAACAAACAAGAGAACCAGCAGAAGAACCACGACCTGGGCCCACCATAATCTCTTCTTTCTTTGCCCAGTTAATCATATTACTTACAACAAGAAAGTATGGTGCAAACTTTTTATCTTTAATAATCTGCAACTCTTCTTCAAGTCTATCCAGGTATTCTTGATTTTCTGACAAACCTCGTTCTACCAAACCCTCTAGTGCAGCCTTTGCAAGTTCCTTGTCAGGATTCTTGTACTGCACTGGTAGCAAGTCTAATCCTTCTTGAATGCCATAGTCTCCCACTGTCTCTGCTAATAGGATTGTGTTTGAGTATATGTCTGGTCGATCAATGCCCTGCGATTCCATCGCTGCTTTAATCTCTTCGTATGAGAGCAGGTGAATATCAAACTTGTTAAATGTTATCTGACGGTCTTCGCCATAAAGGTAGTCTAGGCGTTCCATCATATCAGTCTTCTTCTTTGACTTTTCGTATGTTGCTTCTTTTATTACCTTGCCGTGTGTGTTCATAAGCAACTTAAACTCTTGAACTTCTTTTTGAGATGAGTCAACATGGTGGCAGTCTGGTGTAACAATAACCTTAATTCCAAACTCATCTGCAAGTTCAATTAAATACTTATTGATGTGTGCTTCATTATGAGGCATAACTTCAATATAATAATCATCTTGAAAGCGTTCTTTAAACCAAGATATGTATTTCTTGGCAAGAGCAAACTCTTCTTCTTCAAGTGCTTTAACTAAAACGCTACTTGGACAAGCAGAAGAAACAATAATTCCTTCTTTGTATTTTTCTAATATACTAAAATCAAATCGTGGCTTCTTGAAGAAACCATCTGTCCAAGAAAGTTCACTAATTTTGTTAAGGTTTTCCAAACCAATTTGATTCTTGGCTAGAAGGATAATGTGATTGTAGACAAGATCTTGTTGACCTTCTCTTTCAGACTTATCTCTTGTATCAGATATGTCTGCACACATGTATCCTTCTAGACCTAGAATTGGCTTAATGCCCTTTGCTTTTGCAATACGGTGCAGTTCCCTATGCCCAGATAAAGTACCGTGGTCAGTGATGGCAATTGCT